>Ga0102957_1000371_pt1 | contig 13428 bp, 18 predicted proteins | sample SalPon2_A_H2O_MG_2_FD_84517 | JGI IMG/M metagenome (GOLD analysis project Ga0102957, IMG submission 84517) | Salt pond water microbial communities from South San Francisco under conditions of wetland restoration - Salt Pond MetaG SF2_A_H2O_MG | ecosystem: Environmental > Aquatic > Non-marine... | reverse complement strand
TTAAACTCTCTACCTGTGATTAATGGGTCGGTTTCGTTAGGATATGGCGTCCTAACGCTATCCTTGAAGCACCTCAGTACCATTTCATGTGTTCCACTCTCTACTGACATTGTATGTTTAATTGCCATGATTAGATATCTACCAGATGTATAAGGGTTTGGTATCTTATTCTCTCCTGGTCGCATAATAGGAGCGGTGAAGTTTATGACATCACCTGCATTTAATGATGTATTACCATATACTAACAATGACATGTTCATATTCTTATAACCTGCCTTTTGGCTGGTAATCTTTGGTATGGTATCACTTGATGGTGTAAACTCGTAATCATTGTGTACTCTACTTGTTTCGGTTACTACCATCTTCTTACTATCTGCGAATTCATATAAACTCTTGCCTGTGTCATTCAATTGTGTATTTGGTGTGATATGTTTTCTACTGTCTGCCTCGAAGCCTAAACTCTCTAAATGGTAACTCTTCTCATAATTGTCTTTGTAATTGAAATCGTGTGTTTTTATTGTTTTATTAAATGCGTCATGTACTACCAATCTATTGGCGTAAAATCCATCTATGATATTGGTTAATGTATCCACCGGTTTACTAAACTCATATTTAATCACTGCTTGCATACGCCTTTCGATATCTTTGACCTCATCTTTTTTGTTGTCTGCAACCATGTTAATTTGTGATTGAAAATTCCATCTAGTCGGTCTTGCAACTGCACCACCCATAGCCAGTAATGACTCTAAACTTCTAAAGTGAAACCCTTTTGATGTTTCGTAGAACAAATAACCTGCGTTGTTGTATTTACCTGATACGCATTGTGATGATAGAAAGTTAATTGCCTTATAAGGTTTTAAACTAGGCATAACATACTTGGCGTTAGTTGCTGTGTTCTCTACAAATAAACTCTTCTTTGAATTCAAATACTTCTTGTTTCTTAATATATCATTGACTGCAAACTCAATCGGTCCTGCGTATGCTTTACTGACTGTTGCGACCTGGTTGTTATACATTTCAGGTGAACAGAAATATATCTTATAGAATTGACCGATATCATTTGTCGGGTCTTTTCTTACACTATCTACCTTGTATATCTGAAACGGTACACCATTGTTTTCGGTCATGTCATAGCCTGGTAGACCTGGCGTATTAAACTTTACTGCTAATCTTTCTAATCCTGTTAACGGAAATATAGTACGAATATCTTGCGTATCATATACAACCAAACTTCCAACTATATTGTTACTAAAGATATCCTCATTGATAGACATAGTCAAGGTAATACCTTTGATGTCCATAGTCTTAGGTTTACTCTCTTCTTTATCTTGTCTGTATGAAATTATTTCTAATGTGGATAAGTTATACTTACCGACTTTATCTAATATGTTTTTTTCAAGTGCCATGTCATTATTTTCTAATCAATTGAATAAACTCATCTTCAAATGCACCCAAGTAAGAGGGCAACAATATTCGAATTTGTCTTTTTTCATCTTGTAATCTTCTTTCATATTCTATATTAGATACTGCCTCTGCGCCAGCGTCTGTAACATTACACTCTACCTTGTGGGAATAGTCACTAGGACCGTTTCCTGTCTGTCTACCGCTTGATTGTGTTATCTCGTAGTGATGTATTGCTTCTGGATTGTCATACTTGTCTGTGACATATTGTTGAAATACATACTCATCTAATGGCCAGTCATAATATCTATTGACAATGTTATTAATAAGTGTTATAACCCAAAAATAGTCTGCGTCACCATAAGCTTTGTATGCAACATCTTCAGGTTTCTCACCCTCTTGTACATCATACTTATCGAATAGTGTGAGATTTTTCATAAGTTTACTTCTTGCCTTGACTCTTCTAAAAATATCTGTTACAACTTTTGTGTTGCCATTTACACCAGATATGTTATAGTCTATTTTAGGAAATTGATTAAAGTATTTTGTCATTATGCGCCTGCTTCAATATCTTGTTTAGATAAAATTTTGTCTTCTAACATTGATACTGTTAGTTTTGTGTGAACTGGCGAACCATCACCAAATGTTGTAAATTGTCCATCAGGTGCGTAATCTACTTCTACACCTGTACAATAACAAGCACCAATTTTATTTAAATTATTATTAATACCATCTTGAAACATGTAACTAATCTTCCAATAATTTGGTATTGTGAATACAGACCCATTTAAACCTTCTTTGAAACCTGGTGATGAATTGTATTTGAATATTGTAATGATATCTTGTACTGCTCTTGCTTCTGCTTCATTTCTTGGCCAGAAATCAAAATCGAATGAGAATGTTCTTTGACTAGGTGAATTATAAAATGCTTCGTTTCTTGGATTAACTGCAACACCAGCTCTTTTAGCTGCAAATCTAACGGGGTCACCAACACCTGCAAGTGATACAAATTCACCTAAAATAGTTTTAGCTTCTCTAGCAACACCACCTATAACACCCTTTAAAGCTGCCTCTACTTGAGCAGCTGAATCAGCTGAACCTTTTACTGCATTAGCCGTAGCTTCCATATCTCCTGTTAAACCTGTTGCTTCATCACTATCATAACTTTGATTATAACTTGCTTTAATAGATTGTGGCATATATAATGCTATGCCTGAAGTTGTAATACTTCTACTTGGTAATTTAGCTGAAATCTTTTTTGAAGAGATGAAATTGGCATTGGGTGAGGCTTTACCAAATTCATCCATAATGTTGCCTCGACCTGTTGAATTCGATTTTTCTAAAAAACCATCTGTCTGTGGACTATAACCTACAAAACCTGATTCAAATAATATGTAATGACCAAGTTCGTTACTACCAAGGTCAAGTGGATATTGTACTGTGTTGAATGATAGTGGATTTTGTCTAAGTTGTTGTGATGGACTATCTGGTATATCAAATGGTCCCTTCTTCAATAGTTGAGCTGCCACTTTACCTGCACTCTTTTGAGAACCACCACTCATAAAATTACTTGCTTTACCAGCAATGTCTGACAAAAATGGTGTTGACAAACTTGTTATGTGATTTTTTAATGATTTAAATGCCATGTATAAATAATCCTTAGTTAGTAATATTTATATAGAAAATAAGAGTGATATGAGAAAGAGTTATAAGGGTTTATTTAAACCAATCAATCCAAAGAAATATGTCGGCAACACCAATCAAATAGTGTATAGGTCACTACTTGAAAGACGGTTCATGCGTTATTGTGATACAAATGACGATATTGTATTTTGGGCAAGTGAAGAATTGCCTGTTAGATATTATAGTCCACTAGATAAGAAATATCACCGATACTTTCCTGACTTCGTTGTGAAGACTGTAAAAGGTGATAAGTACATGATTGAAATAAAACCTTATCGACAAGCATTAAAACCCAAACCACCAAAAAAGAAAACAAAATCATATATGCGTGAGTCATTTGAGTATATTAAAAATCAGGCTAAATGGTCTGCCGCTCGTAAGTATTGTGAAGATAATAATATGGAGTTTAAGATTATTACCGAGAAAGACCTAGGTCAGTATTAAGTCACATTATATGACGCTCTATCAAAATATGGGTCGATACCTGTATCTAATGGACCTGTATAAGTTTCATTCTTCGATTGTACACTAGCATTATTCGTGTCACCACCTTTATTAATTATGATTGGTGAATTAGGAACAAATTCAGGTGTAGGAATACTTATTGCAGGTGTCTTCATATTTTTATCTAGGCTATTTGAACCTAGTATATCAGATATGTTATCAGGACCTGTAATAGTTGACTTAGGACCCTCAGCTAATGTTAAATCATTTTTAACTATAACAAATTTACCTGTTTTTTTATCCATTGCAACTTTAACTTGTTCACCTATTGTGTCAGCAATATTCTCTGCAAAGCCTAATGAGTGAACCTCAAGATTTTTACCGTTCTCTTGTAATACCCCATCTTGAAAATTATATTTACCACCAATAGTTTCTTTACCTTCTCTAGCGTCTGAAGCTATTTTTTCTGCAACGCCGGCGTCACCTGTATTAACGGTATCTAATTCTGGTTTAGTAGGTTCAATATCAAATTTCATTTTTTCTTTTACAAATTTTGGTAATGGTAATGAGTCAATAATTCCATTAACAGCCATTTTTATTCTATTACCTATACCTGCAAAAAAATCTACTATAGGACTAAACATGTTAGCTACAAAACCTAATATTCTACCTGGTAAGTCTGTAACAAATGTTACTATACTGTCATAGGCACTTGAAAATGCGTCTTTAACAGTTGTAATTATACTACCCATAAAATTCATCATACTTTTAATATCATTACTAATGACTTCTTTTGCTATATTGAAATTATCAACGAAAAAACCAGCAATACTAGAAACTAAGCCTGTAAAGAAATTACCTATGTTAGTAAATATTTCACCAATTTTTGTGTGTACTGTTTCAACCATGTTGTCCCAAGCTGGGGCAATCAAATCAACCAGATTTTTAAATAGAGGAGTTAAGAAGTTTATAATCATTAATGGTACTGTTAATATTGTTCTTACAATACCCTCAAATATATCACTTAATCCCCCAATTATATCACCTGAAAATAGTTTAGTAAATCCATCTATAAATGTTTCTACAGTACCAAGAACAAATGATATTGCTTGACCAATACCTTCTATTATACCTTTAATCAAAAAATCGCCAATCGCCATAAGTACATCTATAACAGGTTGAAGTTTTACAACCAACTCTTTAATTTTATCTAATGCTGGCGCTAATGCTTTCATTATCTCATCTGAATATTTGTATAATATTGTAAATCCTAATATTATTGCACCTAAAGGTCCAAATCTACCAAATAATTTAAATAACATACCACTTTTTCCGAAGAATGCTGTTATAGGTGCTAACAGTTTTGCTATAGAGGCTACACCTGGTAATCCTGCAAAGAAACCAGAAAGTGCTGATAAACCTTTTGCCTTTTCTTCACCTTCTTTTTTATCACCGCCATCACCAACATCACTACCGGATCCTGAAAGTTTGCCTTGATTTTCTTTTGCTAACTCATTGGCGTCTTCTTTTGCTCTACTTGCTACATTTTCATCAAAAGATAACATATCACTAAGTTTTTTAACAACCTCTTGTATACCTCTAAAAGATTTCATCTGTAAATCTCTAATCTGTTCTAGTATATCAAATTGACTTTGTGAATCTCCTCCAGCTAACGCACCGGCTCCAGCAGAACCAACAAGAGCAGAACCTACAATTTTTTGTTGTTGTTCTACAACTGCTAATGCTGTAGTTTGAATTATATCTTGGTCAGCCATTTGTTATTTACCTTTTACTTTTGTATTTTTGAAGATTTGCCGTTAACATATAGACCAAACCAGGCAGCGCCAGCACCTACAACTACAGATACAAAACCTGCTTGTGCATTGTTTGGATTCTCTAACGCCATAAACCAAGTCATAGTGTTGTAAAACACTAATCCATAAAGTCCCATCATAACTCTAGGAACAGTTCTCCAGTTTGATAAAAATTGTGGTAATTCTTCTTTAAAGAACCACCAAATAGTCTTAATTGTATTTTTAGCTTTGTCTAACATTACTTTTTTTCTCTCTCTCTTTTTTCTTTTTCTTCTTTAATATATGCAATCAACAAGTTTACATATATCTCCCTTTCCCACGGTATCATACCATTTAATTCTGTTAAAGAATATTTATGATGTTGCATTAAAGCAAAATTCACTTGAAAATGGTTTTCTAGCGTGTCATGTGATAGGGCTATCCGAAAAAATCGGAAAGACCTGATAATGTAATTTTACTCGTTACCTTTGTTTTCGGGTTTACAACATCAATTTCATGCATTAACTTAGGCATTGTTTCATAAAATTTTTGTATCTTCTTAAATGATTTACTATCTAAACTCTCAATGAATTTATTTAACTCATCACTTGTGTAATCTTTAGCCATGTGTACAGTTTCACCTTCAAAGATTTGATAAATGCCATCTGATATAACTTTAAATAGAGTAGATGTATCAGCACCTTTACTATAATCCTTTGTAGGGTCTACAGAATTGATTGTAGGATATTTCATCAATACACCAATTTTTTTATCTTCATTGACCATAATTTTGTTTTGATGTTCGTCATCTACTTGAACTTCAACAGTTGACAAATCTACATCAACCTCTGCATAAGTTTTTTTGTCATCTGGACATAAAACTTTTAGTTTTGTAACTTCACCAACTGATTTAGACCTAATCTGTAAAAATACATATTCTAAATCAAATGTAGGTAAATCATTAACACTCAATTGACCAAATGTACATACACTTACAATATCTTTGAGTGCTTGTACAATCTCTTTTTGTTTTTGTGACTCTAGAGCCTGTAATAAAATCTTTTCTTCTTTTACAAGAAATGGTCTAAATTTTACTGTTACATCACTTGAAGGTAATGTCAACTCATATGTCACGGTTTCTAATATAGGCAATGCCATAATATTCTCTCCTTGTTATATTAACCAAAAGGTGGAAATAATCTTCCACCCGTAACTCTACCAATTGGTAGATTTCTTTTTGCTGTTTGTAGTACATCTCTACCTGCTCTTCTTATTTCAGGAGGTAATTTACCTAATATACCACTAAACAGACCAAAATCTTTACTTGCTTTAATTGTTGGTACATCACCAACTGACTTACCAACTGTTGCACCATTTATCTGGTCAATAGTCAAGTTAGCCCATGTTCTAAAATTTAATGTAATAGGTAAATTTGCAATTTCATTAGATGAACCATAATCATACTCATATGTGCCTATCGTTTGAGGATAAACTTCAAATAATCTAACTGCATATGTAACTCTAGCATCATCATCTTGTTTTGAATCAAACTGACCTAATTGCATAATGTCCATAGAACCAACATAGTTATCATAATAATTCATATTATGTGACTCTAAACTCATTATCTTTTTTTGCCAATTTTCAAAAAACATTCTTTGTCTTAAAAACTTATCACCATAAAAAGACATTTCAATTTCACCACTATACCCATAAGCGTAAGGCATTTCTCTTTTAGGTCCATACATGATATGTGGTTTTGTCTGTACATCTCTACTAGGCATAGACACTTTATTACACATCATATCAACATTTTCTAATGTTGTTAAACTTTCTAAATCATTATTACCTGGCGTCATGTTATAATCGTCAACAAATAAATTTGCTCTTGCTGGTGGATTAATTCTTACAATAAATCTATTTGTTCTAGCAAAGCCTTCACCTTGATTTACTTGTGCAAGAAATCTTTGTATTTGACCTGCACCACCTGGCTGTCTTTGTAATCTAGGGTCCTTTACAACATCAATCAATGACCTATCTCTAGGTAAACCTAGTCTGATATCAAAATTACCTATTCTTCTTCCGCCTCTTAAAATTGCCATTAAAATGTCTTCCTACTTTGTGCAAAAACAGAACCTATTGAAGCACCTTTAAACTGTGCTACAGGTAGATAGGCTGCTAATGCCATCTCATCTACATTAACTCTCAAAAACTGAGACCTAACTTGTGAATACAAATATCTTTTGATACTTGCCTTTACATATTTATTAGACTTTACTGAGTCATATGTAGCTTGAATTTTGGTTGATTGGTCAAATTTGTTATTACTTGATAATGACTGTAATTGTTGTAAAAATGCAAATCTGGCACCATAAGGTAGATAGTGAAAATTAAGACCAATAAAACCGCCTTTCATTGGCTCTAATGGTAATACTAATGGGAATGTGTCGTAATAAGGCATTCTTGCCTTTGTCTTAGGGTCATAGAAGAACATACTCATACGACCACCACTTGGTCTACCAAGTAGTTTACCTGATTTAAATAGTTGACTAGGGCTAGTTCTATCGGCGATAAGAGATACAGCGTTTCTGTACCAAGTAGCACTTTTTAGTTTATTACCTTGTAAATCTTTTAATGGTTCAAATATATCAATTGCCATGTTACTATTTATAAGAAAACCCCTAGCGATTTCTCGCTAGAGGTCAATGCTTTCAGTAAAGAGAGAGAAAGGTTTAGTCTTCGTCTGCCAATTTACTAAAGTAATCGAGAGTATCGTCCTCGTCACTAGCAGGCGTTGACACATTTACCTTAGGCATTTCCACAGAGGTTGTAGATGTCGATTGTGGGAGGTCGACCTCATCTACTGTTACTGTGCTTTGCGTTCCCGTAATTACCCTATTCAGTTTCTCTTTGAGTTCGTCATAGGTCTTAAAATTACTAGGGTCAACAAATGGTTTTAGAGGGTGTTGTTTTTCCCAAATTGCTTTGATTTCGTCATCTGACTCTTTCAAAGGGGTAACACCTTCAAACTCGGATTTATCGTAGTTCCAATAGCCATCTACTTTTCTAATTTTTAGTTTAAAGTTTGCACCTTTCCAAAAATCAAATGGGTTGATTGCTTGTTCGTCTTCAAACGCTGGTTGCATGGCTTCAGTAATCTTATCAAAGATTTTCTTACCAAACTTGTACAGTTTAACCTGTCCTTCGTTCTCAGGATGTTTGGGGTCTGATACTACATAGATGTTTGCATAGTAAGATAATTTTCTTTTTCTCTTTCTAGCAATCTCTTTGTCGCTATCGACACCAGTATTCCACAATCTAGTATTTTCTTCACTAACAGGATCCTTTTGATTAAGGGTTGTCAATGAGTTCTCAATAAACCAACCACCTTTGTCTTGAAAGGCATGAGTCCAAACTCTCTGCCATGGCATTTCTTCACCATTAGCTGCAGGTAAGAAACGAAGTACGGCATAACCATTACCAGTTTTATCTAGTTCAGGTTTCCATAACCTATCGTCTTGATACTTATTGCTTGATTTGGATTGTTGTGGTTCACTTGAAACTTCAAGTGCTTTTGTGATTGCGTCAAAGTTACTTGACGACTTTTTTAGACTTTCGAAATCCATATTTATTCTCCTTCGTATTATATGTGTTCGTTGTTTTCGTGTGACCTGTATAATTCGGCCTCATTATTATTTATAAGAGTTTTATTACCCATTTAAATAATTCTTTACAATCTCAGGCTTTGATACCACATAAGGGTCATCATCATCTGAAAAATTATTAAAACCTGGTTCTTCAAACATCTTTTCGACTACACCGTCATTAACGACAGCTGCATATCTCCAAGACCTCATGCCAAACCCTTGTTTAGGTTTTGCAACCAGCATTCCCATGTTACTAGTAAATGTACCACAACCATCTGGTATCATCTTAACATTTTGTATTTCTAAATCTCTTGCCCAAGCGTTCATAACAAATGCGTCATTTACTGATACACAATAAACATCATCTATGCCTAGTTCTTTAAACTCATTGTACATTCTGTCATAACTTGGTAGTTCTTCACTAGAACATGTTGGTGTAAATGCACCTGGTAAACTGAACATTACTACTCTCTTACCTTTGAAGAGGTCATCTGTTGTTACATCTTTCCATGTGCCACCTATAAAAGTACAACCACCTTTTTCATCGCTGTCACCTTCTCTAAATTTAAATGTATGTTGTTTTATATTCATATTCTTTTCTCTATATTCATTTGTTTATTTTGTCCATAATACACTAATCACACTAGATTGTCAAGCGTGGAATAATCAGCATATGTAATATTTTTTCTTTTATCCCATTCAGTAATAGGACCATTTACATTATCACGGCCGTCATTAAACCTGTTAATTTTTATGAATTTCACATCTGGATTCCAGTCTGCAAGTGTAGACCATTGTCTAATCCAATTCACAGCAGGTGTAGGACCATTCTCCTTTGCTGTATAATGTTTGGTACTCTTATAAAGATTGTTTATATAATTGTCTGTACTATGTAAATCATGTCCTATCATATAAACTTCTTTTGGTTTCTCTCTGTAGATTGCCACATAAGCCGAACTTGGACCACAAGACCAACCATGGTCTCTTGGTGTCATAATATCTGTAAGTGATGTAGAAAAATCTGGTTTCTGTATCCACGATACTTTGATAGTAGCATGGTTTACATTTTGTTTTGCCTTCTCACCATTTCTTTTAATCATATCTACAATGCCTTGTAATTTAGAACCATGCATTACATATTCATCTGCTTCACCTCTGTCATTAGATATTAACACTTCTTTAAGATGTTGTTCAGCCTCTAACTTTTCCATACCACCATAAATCATAGGTTCGTATGTCATAGAAGGCACTTTAGTCCAATCTCTAAAGAAACAAGGTATCTGTTGTGCTACACCAGCATGATATATCTCATGCATAATACCATGGTCTACAGCAGTAATTACATCTGGCATAAAATCTCTGTATATTGCATTGCACCCATAAATGGTGCCATGTTTTCTTAATGATTCTAAATCAAAACCTTTTCGACTTTCACCATTACCAATACAAAATACTCTACTCGGTTCAATTGTCATTTACAAATATTTCTTTCATTATTAATTTCACTTGTGTTTCATTATACATCACAAAAGGTCTGAATTTATTGAGTGTGTGTTTAATTTTCGGCCAAACAACTTTCTCTTCAATTTTCTTATCCCATACCTTACTAAACGATAGTATTGTATCAAGAATGACGGTGGTCTGGAGGTGAATTTTTTTTCTAAGCAGTAGTCGTAGAATTCTAGGATGTTGTCCGCTAACCACATCAAACCCACCATTAAAAGAAATAGACTTGTTATCAAGCTCATTACGAATAGCCACACAATCGTTTCTGAAATGGTAATCAAACGACTCTTTATATTTTCTAAACTTGGTATAATTTTCAGCACCCTCATTGTTTATAACACTCCCAATCCACTTATTACTATCAACAGCAAAATTACTAACAAAATAATCCAGTATATCTCGCTCATTATATCTTTTAGATAACTTATGAAAAAAGTATCTATCTTTTCTTTTCGTAAAGCTTTCCAACTTTGCCGTAACTCTACCACCATACTTGTGATAATCATAGTCACTTGTGAAGTGATTTTTGACTGCCAAATATGTTTTAAATACTTCAAATCCACCATACATACTATAATTTATATTCAAAATTTTGTGTTACATCATTTATGTGTACTTGTTTAGCACCATTTCTAATATGAAAATGGGTTGCCATAGGTGTTAAAGGTGATAGTGTAACTAATCTCTTAAATTTGTTTTCTTGTACCCATTCACCTAGTTTTTTAATTATCTCTTTACCTGCACCTCTTTTTCTTGACCATACAGTATATGCAACAACAATTTCGCCTCGTTGACCGTCTTGATTGGCAGCCTGTGACATGTAATCCATTTCTCTAACAGTAAATGGTACTTCAGGACAATATGCAACACAAACAATCGCCTCAATTTCATTCTCATATTTTAGACCAAATATTTTTCGGCCATGCATGATACGAAAACCAAGAGTAAGTTCAGGTCTTACAGGATCCTCAGATACATCAATGTCATCTAGTTCTACTAGTTCAGTACCTTTGACCCATTTAAAGAAGTCGCTAAGTTTATCTTTATATTTCATCTAATAAATACTTTGCACTAATTGGAAAATGGTCTTTCAAATGTCTTGTCATTTGTATTGTTATCATTCTTGTTTCTTCTTGCGAATCTTCTTTGTTTCTAAGATTACATACACGAGAAAAGGCCATAAGACTACCTGTCCAATACCACTCTGTCATCATATTTTGAGGCAACACCATTCTTGCCATTTCCGGTGCAACACCAGCTTTTAATAAGTTTGTATAAGTTTCTTTTACAAACTGAATTGTACTAGAAATATCATACTCAATTTCTTCATCACTAGAACCTTGTTTTTTATTCTCTGGTTTACCACGCCATAAAAATGGCATGTAGAATTCTGGTTCACTATCTACATATCTCCTACTGACTTCATTCCATACCAAACCAACCTGATGTTTTACAAGTTGTCTTGCAACAAACACAGGTGCTTTAATTAGAAACTGTAGTGTGGTGTGACCAAAGGGAGACCAATGATTATGGTCTGCCAAATATTTAATTAACTTTTCATCTGATTGGTCAAGTACATCTTTCTTCTTGGCAAATGATACACGAGCTGCATTTACAACTGATAAATCACCACCCATTTTATCTATTAATTCAATGTTCATTGTTTATCTCTCCATGATAATCCATTATATAACTTAGTATAGCAAACACTACACCTAATCCTATTATACCCCACAATCCAAATTCAACCTCAACAAAGAGAAAGTGATATAAGTATTCTAAACCATTCATACAGGTAACTTTCCTGACTCTGGCATTTTAAGTAGATTCGCTGTTGTACACTCTACCTGTATTTTTTCTTTTAGTGATTTAGAAATCAATCGGCCGACTGTTTCTACTTCAATTTGATTCTCTTCACAATAAAGTATTATTGCGTCCATATATGTTATAGGTCTTTTATCCCTTACAACACCCTCAATTATTAAACTAAATTCTTTGCTATTCATAATGTTATTATATCACTTGTTGTTAAAAATGTAAAGCGTGGATTGTTTCTGTTACGAGGTACAATCCACAAAACCCTAAGCGACTAGGCCGCTAATGCAAAGTTATTATCGTTTGCGTTTAATTAGCATTTAAGGTTGCCACCTATTAATCTCTTACAAATTTCTCAACATCTGTCGAATCCTATATCAGCCCCATCAAAAACACTTTGCCGTTCTCTCACGATACTAGACCAAGTGTTTATGGTGGAGCTGTCCGGAACTGCCCCGGAGTCCAGTCTGTCTACCATATTTGTCGTCAACGACTAATTCTTATAAAATATTACCACCAAATTGTGGATTGATAGTAGTATCAAAACTCTTATATAATATGCAAGTTTCAGAACCATCTGTCGTCTGCATAGTAGTCATTTGTTCAGTTGTACCTTGTTTTATCCAAAGTGTAATAACAAAGACAATATCACCATCTTCCTGACCATTTGTTTTACCAAAAGATACAGTAAACGGTGTCATACCTTCTTTAGCAATAAACTCATACATATCTGTAGTGTTACCACAAATTATAGGTGCTTGTGATTGCCAAAATTTATCATGTTCATCAGCAAATGCAATGGTACTAATCATTGCCATAATTATTACTGCTATGATTTTTTTCATTTAAGTCCTCTTATAGAGAAGGACTAGCTTGGTTTATTACCTGTCTTCTCTTCGTAATATTTATAGAAACCCTTGATTGCGTCTTCAAGTTTTCCCATGTAATCTGCTTTGTTCTTAACGAATGCCTTAGCAGAACCATCTTCACCAGCTTGTAGGATTACAATTTGTTCGATTGGTGTACCAAATAACTCTTCATACATAATTGCATAAGCAGTACATTGAATATAATAATTCTCATTCCAACTATCAACTCGTTCTTTGTTGGCAGTTTTGAAGTCAATCACAGATAGTTTA
>Ga0102957_1000368_pt1 | contig 13472 bp, 6 predicted proteins | sample SalPon2_A_H2O_MG_2_FD_84517 | JGI IMG/M metagenome (GOLD analysis project Ga0102957, IMG submission 84517) | Salt pond water microbial communities from South San Francisco under conditions of wetland restoration - Salt Pond MetaG SF2_A_H2O_MG | ecosystem: Environmental > Aquatic > Non-marine... | reverse complement strand
CAGGAAATTAATTTTGTACCAAGAGGAATATATTTAGATAAAAAAGGTTTTCTGTCTGATACAATTAAAATACAAGATAGTTTAAGATATCAAAAGTTCTCATACCTTATTAAAACAGGTAAAAATTTATCAGATTGGGAAAATGTATATGATAAATTAGTACATCCAGCTGGGTTTGTATATTTTGCAGAAATATTAATCTTCTTAGAATTATCAAGGAAAATTTTAGGTGATGATAGCTTTGACCCAGAAATATTAAGATGGGACGAATTAACAAAAATAATTAGAAGAGTTTTATCAGCAATGCCAATCAGACAACCAGGTATTGTTGGTCCCGAGGATATTCCAATTCTTGTGGAAATGTTCGCTTCTATATTCCTTCCTGGAGTTGAAGCCAAGATACATAAATCAGGAACACTTTCACTTGGATTAAAAAATGGCGTTGTTACGTCAACATTAGTAACAGATGGTGGTAGTGGATATACATCTGCACCTGTAGTTACAGCCTCTGATGCCGGTGCAGGAACACTATCAACATTTTCACCAGGCGAAGGGTATACTCCACAAACAGCATTTACAGCTGTAATAACAAATGGTTCAGTTTCTTTAATTACAATTAATAGTGGTGGTAAGGATTATAATGTTCCTACCTTGACTATTGCAGCGCCCTCAGCAATCACGTTTGACGGTTCAGACGATGAAGTAGCTGGTGTAGGTATAGTAAATTTAACAGATAACACTATTAAATTAACAAACGATGAACAGGCGGCGTTACCAGTCGGTGCATTGGTCACATATGATTCTGGTGGTGGTACAGCAATATCTTCAACTCCTCAATTAGTTAATGGGACTGGTTATTATATTGTATCATCAACAGGTGGTAAAGTAAAAATTTCTGAAACATCAGGCGGTAGTGCAATTGAGTTTGATGGTGTAGGCAGTGGAACATCACATACACTAACTGGTACAACTGCAACTGCTACTGCATCTAAAACAGATGGTCAGTTAGAAAGTATTACAATTGCTGAACCGGGTTTTGGTTATGCAAGTCCTCCAGCAATTACATTTAATGGTATTGAACAATCACAAGGTAGTGGAGTTTTACCAACTGTAACCATAGGTATTGATTCAGATGGTAGATTAGACCAAAATAATATTACAATTAATACGACAGGTGGTGGTTGGTCAAATTTATTTGGAACACCCGCGGCCAATGCAAATGCTGGAACAATTGCAACACTAAAGGTTTTTGGTAAGGCAGATAAAGAATATACAACGGCACCGAATATCGTATTTCCACAACCTACAGCAAAAGATGCAGAAGGTAATTTATTAAGCACTAACCAATTGGCAGTAGCTAATTTCACTTTAGATTCAGAAGGAGAAATTAGTGGCGTAAATATATCTAATGCTGGTAGTGGTTACATTGATGACCCAGATGTAAAACTTGGAAGTGCAGTTAATAATGAAGTAAGAGTTGCAGACCAACAAGAGAAATTAATACTTTCTTTAAATCACTTTATGACAAACATTTATAATGGATTTAATATTGATAACTTTAGAACAATTATAAATAATGGATATAAACAAAGGAAAGGTCCAGAAAACTTCTTTACAAGTGCTAGACTTTATAATACCAATCAAACAATTGAATTTTTAGGTAATAATACATTGGAAACTATCAATTCAAGTGTTATAAATAAATATAACACGAATACTTTCGTGGAAATAGAATAATAGGAAAATAATTATGGCAGCAATAGTATCATCAAATTTTAGGGTTTTAAACGCTAATAACTTTAAAGAAGATGTAACAGACAGTAGTGTCTATGTCGCAATAGGTAAATCTGATGTATGGTCAAATAGTACATCGGTAACAGTTGATGGAACACCAACAACACCAGCAGACAATTTAGACGATTTAGGAGAGATGAGGAAGAACCTAATAGCAATGAAAAAGGTTACTGGTTCTGACTTATCAAATGTAGTACCAAGATATACATGGACATCAGGTAACTCATATTATGCATGGGATTCAGATGATGCAGAAATATTTGATAAAGCATTTTATATTGTTACATCAGAATTTAAGGTTTATAAGTGTATTAATGCAGGTGGTGGAGCTTCAAGTATCCAACCAACACAAACATTAACAGTACCAACAGCAGAATCAGATGGATATGTATGGAAATATATGTATACGATAGGTGTATCTGACGCAACAAAATTCTTAACAAATAGTTATATGCCAGTTAAAACAATCAGTTTAGGTTCTGAAGCAGTGGTTGCTGCCACAACTTCTTCAAGTACAACTGTAACATTAACTGCATCAAATTTAAATATTACAGTGGGTATGGAAGTATCAGGTACAAACATTTCTGGTACACCAACAGTAAGTGCAAGAACTGGTAATGTGTTAACACTTTCAGCTGCACAAACACTTACGGCTGCGGACAGATTAACCTTTGAATTTGCAAATGATAGTGCTGCAGAGGCTTCTTTAACCGAAGCAGATTTTGCACAATATCTTAACCAAAAAGCTTCTAAAGCATCTGGAACAGCAGGTGGTATTGAAAGAATAGAAATCACTGCACCTGGAACAGGTTATACAGATGGAACACATGCTGATATGGTAACAATTACTGGCGATGGAACAGGAGCAACTGCTACTGCAACAGTGTCTGGTAATGTTATAACATCAATTAATATAACAGCAAAAGGCTCAGGCTATACCGTGGCTGATGTTGTTATTTCAGGTCAAGGTGGTTCTGAAGGAACAGCAAGAGCAGTAGTTGCTCCAAAGTTTGGACATGGCGTTGACCCAGTATCAGAACTTGGTGGATTCTTTACATCATTAAATGTTTTATTAGATGGTGCAGATGGTAATGGAGACATTACAGTGGGTAATGATTTCAGACAAATTTCACTTATTAAAGAACCAAGAGATTATAATGCCAATGCATTAACTGGTGCAATTTCAACAGCAGATACTCGAAAGGCAACTAATTATTTAGATTTTGCTGCAACAATAACTAGTAAATATGCAGTTGATGAATTATTAGTTGGAGGTACATCTGGTGCACAAGCTTATGTAGTTGAAATTGATGAAACAAATGGTTATATACATTATCATCAAAATGCTAAAACAGGTTATACCGATTTCCAAAACAGTGAAACAGTAACAGGTCAAACATCTGGCGATGCAGTCGCTCTTGAAGCATCAAATGCAGTAGGTAATCCAGAGGTTGACCGAGCAAGTGGAGAGGTATTATTTTTAGAAAATAGAGCCCCAATTAATAGAACAACAACACAGATTGAAGATATTAAAGTTATATTAGAATTTTAATAATAGGAAATATTTATGCCAACAACAGTAGTAAAAAATTATAACGTAGCTCCATACTATGATGACTATGATGAAACAAAGAATTTTCATAGGATATTATTTAAACCTGGTTATTCAGTCCAGGCAAGAGAATTAACACAGTTACAAACTGCACTTCAAGCTCAAATTGATAGGTATGGACAATTCGCATTTAAAGATGGTTCAAGAGTCGTAAATGGTAAAGCTACTGTCGATGTTAACTATGATTATATTAAAATAGAATCAACTTTTTGGAATGGTACAGCATCTGTTAATGCATCTACATATTTAGATGATTTAGTAGGAACAACAATTACTGGTACAAATAATACAGGAGACCAAGTAACTGCTGAAGTAAAAGAAGTTATTCCTGCTGTTAATTCAACAACAGAACCTAATACATTATATATTAAATATACTGGTGCTGGTAGTACTGGTGTGGCAGGTGAAGAAAAAACAATTACCAAATTTGTTGCTGGTGAATTAGCACAATCAGATGGTAGTGGAACACCATTTATTATGGTTGGTGGAGGCTCTAATGTTGATAACAGTAATACTGCTTCTACAATAACCGACCCAATAGGTATAGGTTCAACAGCAAATGTTGAAGAAGGTGTATATTTTATTTCAGGTTCATTTGTATATGTACCTGGAGGTTCATTAATATTAGATAAATATTCAAACACTCCAAGTTATATTATTGGTTTAAAAGTCACAGAATCAACTATATCATCAGATGTTGATAACACACTTGTTGATAATGCTCAAGGTTCACCCAATTATTCTGCACCAGGTGCGGACAGATACCAAATATCAACAACACTGATTAAAGAACCACTTGATATTGCAAGTAGAACAGAAAATAGTTATATTACATTATTGTTAATAGAAGATGGTAAAACAACATCAGATAAAACAGATAAAAATAGTGGCACAGAATTATCAGAAAGATTAGCAAGAAGAACATTTGAAGAATCAGGTGATTATACAGTTAATCCATATCAATTAAATATAAGAGAACATTTAGATGACGAAGCAGGTAATAATGGCTATTTAACTTCAGCTAATGGCGGCGACGCAGATAAATTAGCAATTGGTGTTGAGAAAAATGTAGCCTATGTTAAAGGATTTCGTATTGAAACAAATGGAACAAAATATTTAGAAGTAGATAAACCAAGAGGTGATGATGCTCAGATTGATGTAAACCAGGCACAACAAACATTAAATGTAGGTAATTACATCGAAGTAAATGAATCTGGTTCACTTGGTATGCCTGATATAATTAATTTTGATACAGTGGATTTACATGATGCCACAAATGGTGGTGGAACAGTAAGAGGTACAGCAAAGGTTAGAGGTGTTTCTCAGGGCTCAGGTTCAACAAAAATATATCTATATTTATTTGATATTGATTTCAATAGTGGTTATACCATGGCAGATATTGCATCTGTTGTTTGGGACGATAATGGAACAGTAAAATTTAGAGCTAATTTAGGTTCAGATAAAACAATTAAATCAACCGGATTTAATTCATTGGTATATAAATTACCATTTAATGCTATTGAAACATTAAGAGACCCTGCAACAACGGCTGATAGTCCAGATTATAATACATCATATGTAGTTAGAAAAACATTTACTACAGATACAGGTAATGCAGCAGATACTATTACTGGGGCCTCGTTTATTAACGCAAGTGGTGTAGTTGCTTACATTAAAGATGGAAGTACCTATGGTGAATTAGATGCAAATCCAACATGTACAATTTCAGGTGGTGGTAATACAATTACATTTACAACAGTAAATGGCTCATCTGTTAGTTTAACTGGAACACAACAAATAGAATATACAGTTGATGTTTCATATACTGGTGCCTCACCTAAAACAAAAACAAATACAAATAACACAATTACTGGTTCACTTACAAATGGCGAATTAAGTTTAGGTAAACCTGATATAATTAAAATTAATGCAATTAAAGTTGGTTCAAGTTCGGGTACTGATGTAACTAATTTATTTACTCTTGATAATGGTCAAAGAGAAAGCTTTTATGGATTAGGAAAAATTATTTTAAAACCAGGCGAATCAGACCCTGGTAGTTTATATGTTGATTATAATTATTATGTTCATAGTGGGTCGAGTGATTTCTTCTCTGTTGATTCATATGTATTACCAAACCCTGCAGGAGAATATGACAATATTCCTACATTCAGTGGAACAAATGGTACTCTTGAATTAAGAGATTGTATTGATTTCAGACCAAGTGTACATGATGATGGAACATTTACAGGAGCGAATGTATCACTCTCATCACCACCATCAGACAGTAATCAATTTATAACTGATTTAACTCACTATTTACCTAGAATAGATAAATTATATATTACAAGAAGAGGTGAGTTTAAAGTAGCTGTTGGTGTGCCGGATTCAAATCCAAAACCACCTGCAGTCCCAGATGACGCAATGGGTATATACAATTTAAGATTAGCACCATACATTTTCTCGCTAAGTGGAGTAAAACCACAATTAATAGAAAATAAAAGATTTACAATGCGTGATATTGGTGCATTAGAAAAACGTGTTAAAAATTTAGAATACTTTACATCACTTTCATTATTAGAACAAAGTGCGGCTGATGTCGATTTAAGTGATTCAAATGGTACAACAAGATTAAAAAATGGATTTATTGTAGATAACTTTACAAGTCACGGTATTGGTGACCCATCAAATCCGGATTATAATTGTTCAATCGATAGACAAAATGGTATATTAAGACCTAAATTTGATGAACGAAATGTTAATTTAATTAGAGCAGCAGCAGATACTGGTACTGTTGTGGTTAATGATGGCCTTGCTACAATGCCAATGAATGCAGATGTTAATTATGTAAATCAACCATACGCTTCAACATTCTCAAATGTTAATCCATATAATGTATTCAGTTGGGCAGGAACAATTAAATTATCTCCTGATTCAGATGAATGGAAAGAAACAGATGTACGTCCAACGGTTACAGTTGATGATTCAGCATCATTTGACCAATTTAAAAAATTAGCAGAAGAAACAGGTATCTTAGGAACAGTTTGGAACGAATGGGAAACAAACTGGACTGGAGTTGATATTGACGAACGAACAGAAACAACTGGTACTGCTCCTGGCCGAAGAGGTAGAAACTTCTTTGGATTACCGTGGTGGCTACAAGAAAACGAAAGAGAAGATTTCTTTGATATTGGAACAGTCGGTGGTGGTAACCAAACAACAATTACTACAACTACTACAACTACAGGACAGTCAAGAGATGGTATTCAAACAGACTTAGCCTTTGATACAATTAGTAGAACAGATGGTGGTAAAACAGTTGAGGTTAACTTTGTACCATTTATTAGGTCAAGAAAAATATTCTTTAAAGCAGAATTATTAAAACCAAATACACAAGTATATGCATTCTTTGATGGTACACCTATTTCAAGTTATATTAAAGAGGAATCATTTACTGAATTCTCTACAAGAAATAATGTAACAACATACGAAGGTCAAACAACACACCCAGGTACAGCAGGAGCACTTATATCAAATAGTGCTGGTGTTATTGAAGGTTCATTTATTATACCAAGAAATGATGCATTAAAATTTGCAACAGGTTCAAGAGAATTTAGATTAACTGATAGTTCAACAAACAATAAACAAAACGAAACAACATATGCTGAGGCACAATATCATGCACAAGGTTTACTTGAATCAGTAGAAGAAACAATTGTATCTACAAAGGTACCAAGACTTGCTACATCTGAATTAAGAGAAGATAGAACATTAGTTGATACCAGAGTAAGTGAAACCACAACATGGGTTGACCCTGTTGCTGAAACTTTCCTTGTTGATAAAGAAGGTGGTATTATGCTAAAATCAGTTGATTTATACCTTAGATCAATTGACCAAAACATTCCAATTAGAGTTAGTATTAGAACAACATTAAATGGTACACCGACACAGAAAATTGTACCAGGTGCTGATAAAATATTATATCCATCAGATATTGCTACACAAGCAAGTACAACTGTGAGTGGATTCTCTAATGCAAATGCTACAATAGCAACAAACTTTGCATTTGATTTCCCTATATACCTTGCACAGGATACAGAATATGCAGTTGTTATTACCTCTCAATCAGATAGTTATGAGGTATATGTAGCTGAAATGGGTGGATTTGATATTACAGACGCAACAAAGAGAATTACAAAACAGCCATACAATGGTGTATTCTTCAGTTCACAAAATGCTTCAACATGGACACCAGAACAAAGCAAGGATTTAAAATTTAGATTAAATAGAGCATCATTTAACACAGGTTCATCAAGTAAAATTACATTTGTAAATGATGTATTACCTACAAGAACTTTACAGGCAAATCCATTCTTCTTTACAAGTGGAAGCACTGCAGTTAAAGTATTCCATAAAAATCATGGTATGTATAATTCAGCTGATAGTGTTACAATATCAGGTGTTCCTGCAGGAACATATAATGGTATTAATGCCACAGAGCTTGGAACAACAGCAGCTCCTGTACGACATTCAATTAGTAATGTAACACATGACTCATATGAAATTACTGTATCCACTACAGCGACTGGAACAAGTGCCTATGGTGGTGGTTCTGCAGTCCAAGCAACAGAAAATAGACATATGGATTTATTATACCCTGTAATTCAAAATATGCAGGTACCAGGAACATCTTGTAGATTTTTCCTCAAAACACACACAACATCTAGTGTTGATGGTGATGATGATGGATATACTCTAACAACAGCAGGTACAGATGGTTACGAAATATTACCAAATAGAAATTTCTATTTTCCTGTGCCTCAAGCAATATTCTCTGGTACGAATGAAGAATTTGGTGGATTAGGTAGTGTTAAATCATTCCAGTTAACTGCAGTAATGACTTCAACAAATGAAGCATTATCACCTGTTATTGATATGAATAGATTATCTGCAAATACAATTCAAAATATTGTAACAAGTAATGATGGTTCAGAGGCTGTAACATCAGGTGGTGCAGAAATATCTAAATATATAACTAAGAAAATTGAATTGGCTGAACAGGCAGATATTGCCACAGTATTTGTTAATGTTTTAAAACCAGGTGGTTCAGATGTTAATTTATATTGGAGAGCTTTAAATGGTGATGGTGATATTAATTCTGTTGCCTGGACATTACAAACACCAGTAGGTGGAGCAATACCATTTAATGCAACACAATTCCAAGAAGTTCAATTTGATGTTGACCCATTTGGAATTAATGCAAGCTTTAGTGCAATTCAATTTAAATTAGTACTAAAAGCTGAAAATACATCACAACCACCGATGGTGAAAGACTTTAGAGCAATTTGTGCAACATAGGATAAAACATGGCTAGAAAAAAAATAAAAGAAAATCCTGATTTAGTAAAAGATACAGCATCAGGAGCAGTTATAAATACTAATAGTAATGCCTTTGCAAGAAGAAGAGAACAAATGAGACTTGCTCAGGAAAAGGATAATAAAATTCTCCAACTTGAAAAGGATGTTGCTGAACTAAAAAAATTAATTAAAGGTTTGAGTAAAAAATAATGGCAGCTAATAACGAAACAAGAATTGTAAAGAGTAATACACTTGAAGAACTTCGTCAGAAAACAAATGAAGTATCTCTACACTTAGGTGATAATGGTTTAATTGATTCAAGGATACTTGATAAAACAGAATCATTTACAGCAACTGCTGGTCAGACATTATTTACTTCTAATACTTTAAGATTTGAAATTAAACCTGAGGAATCATTTGATGATAGTGCAAATAGTGAATCATTAAGTGTTGGTGTTGTTAAAGTATATAAGGACGGCACAGAATTAACTCAAGGTTTAGATGCTGCAAACTTTGAAGTTCCTAATTTTGTCCTTGCTGTTACACTACAAAACAGTCCTACGATACCTGCAGAATTTGTAGAAGGTGCGGTATTAACACAATCAAATGGCTTTAGTGGAACATTATTATCTGCTGACAGTTCATTATTAAGATTTAAAGCAATCACCGGAACATTTTCAACTTCAGCTAATTTAGGTATTCCACATACTGATGCAAATAAAAGAGTTAATTCTGCAGATATAGCATCATCAACTGCTCAATCTGCTGCTTATGGTAATATTATTAAATTAAATACTGCTGCAACTAGTGGAGCTGTTATTAAGGTTGTTTCAACAAATGTTATCGATGCAGTAAACGAAGTACAAGATGATATTGGTGATATTACAGCATTAGGCACAAGTTCAACCACTGACCTCGTTACAGCTATTAATGAATTAGAAACTGGTATCAGAGGAACAAGTTCGAATTTAGTTGCTACAGATTTAACAACTACGGCAAATGATTTAGTTGCTGGTATCAATGAGCTTGATGCAGAAATTGGTAATGTTGGTGATATAGATGCTGCAACAGGATATTCTGCCACATCAGTAGTAACAGGTATTACAGAATTACAAAGTCATCTAGGAACAAAAGGAAATTTATTAACATCAACAGCCACAGATTTAGTAGTTGCAATAAATGAAGTACATAACGATGCTTTGGCAAGTGTTAAATTAACATCTGGTTCAGAACAAACATTAAACACAGACGCAACATTTTCAAATGGAAATACATTAACATTTCCTAGTGGTTCAACTCTTGATATAAGAAATGGTTCACTATTGGTAGGTTCTGGTGGTACTGAAGTTCAATTCGATACAGCATTCCTGGCACTTACAGCAAATGATGATAGTAATACTGCAGTAAATCAATTAGGTATTGAGGTTAAAAGAGCAGGTTCAGATTTTGCAAGATTACAATGGAACGAAACATTAGTAGCTTCTACTCCATCTAAGGCATGGCAGTTAATTGGAATGGACGATAATGGTGATTCTGATACTGCAGGTATAGTTACATTTTATAATGCAAAAGATTTAATTGCAAATAATACTGAAACTGGTATTAATGTAACATGGGACGACACAAATGATAATTTTGATTTTGCATTAACTGCTGACCCAACAATTTCATTGGCTGGAGATTTAAGTGGTTCAGTCGCCCTTACAAATTTAGCAACAGACACATTTACTCTTACAGCAACAATTGGTTCAGGTGTTGTAGAAAATAGTATGTTGGCAGGAAGTATTGCTGCTTCTAAATTAGCAGGTTCAATACCAAATAATAAATTATCAAATTCATCAATTACAGTTAGTGATGGTTCAAATACATCACCAATTGCTCTTGGTGGAACATTAACCTTTGCTGGAACATCTGGCGAAATAGAGGTTGGAGAAAGCGCAGGAACAATCACAGTTGGTTTACCGAACGATGTCACAATTGGAAATAATCTAATTGTCACAGGTAACTTAACAGTTCAAGGTACACAAACAATTTTAAACACTTCAACATTAGAAGTTGAAGATACATTAGTACTTGCGGGTAATGACTTAGTTTCAGAACCAAGTTCAGGTGGGTTTGGTTTAGAGGTTGGACCAATTACAAGTCCAAGTGGTGTCGCTTCTGGCGTAACAGGAGCCCACTCAATTGTATATAACTATGCAACAGACAGATGGGAAGCAGATGGTTCATTAATATTATCATCAGCTACACTTTCAACTCCTCAAGTTGAAGGAGTTGATTTTGGTCCTGGTGATAATTTAACATTTACTGCAGGAAGTGGATTAAGTGAAAGCGTATCAGGTTTTGCAGTAACATACACTAATACTGATAAAGGTTCATCACAGAATATCTTTAAAAATGTAGCTTCAAGTTCAGGTACTGCAGTTGCAGATAATAATAACGATACACTTACTATTGTTGGTGGTAATGATTTATCAACATCAGTAAGTGGAGACATATTAACAATTCAACATGATAACTCTGGTGCATCAGCAGGTAGTTATGGAGCAAGGCATACTGTTCCAAATATTACAGTAGACGCAAGAGGTCATGTAACAAGTATTTCTAATAATAGTGCAATCACACTTGGTTCATTAGGTTATTCTGGTTCAACATCAGCTGATAATTATGGTTCATTTAATATTAGAGCAAATACTGCAGCATCAACAGCGATTGGTTCAGGTGAAACAATAACCTTTACTGATAGTGGTGCTACAACGGTGACAAGAAGTGGTAATACAATTGATATATCATCAGTCAATACGCAATATAGTGTGGGTGATGGTGGTTTAACAGCTGTTAACTTTACAACTGCACGAAGAGATAAACTTGATGGTATTGCAACAAGTGCGAATAATTATTCATGGCAATATGATACATCAGGTAATGGTAGTAACCAAACAGTATCAAATGGAAATGTTATTAGAATTCAAGGTAGTGGAGCGACATCTGTAACACATAGTGGTTCAACAATTACAATTTCATCTACTGATACTAATACAGATACAAATACAATTACAAATATTGGTGTTAATAATGCAAATTATACAAATGGTAATATTAACTTCCAAGCATCTGGTGCTGCATCAATATCAAAATCTGGTAATACAGTAACAATATCTTCTACAAATACAACATATAGTGTAGGTAATGGTGGTTTAACAGAGATAAACTTTACCTCCGCATTAAACAGTAAATTAGCAGGTATTGCAGCAGGTGCTACGAATGTAACAAACAATAATCAATTAACTAATGGTGCTGGATATACAACATATAGCTCAAACCAAACTTTAAATAATAACTCTAATGTTCACTTTGAAGGTTTAATGGTTGGACAAACATCAGGTTCCACAGCAAATACAATACGTTGTGTTGGTGATGTTGTTGCTTTCTATTCATCAGATAAAAGATTAAAAGATAATATTACACCAATTGAAAATTCATTAGAAAAAGTAGGCAAATTAAAAGGTTATGAATTTGATTGGAATGATAATCAAGAGGTTTACGAAGGACATGATGTTGGTGTTATTGCTCAAGAAGTAGAGGCAGTAGTTCCAGAAATTGTTGAAACAAGAAAACATGATGGCTATAAAGCTGTTAAATACGAAAAATTAGTTCCTCTTTTAATTAATGCAATTAATGAATTAAAGGCTGAAATTGAGGAATTAAAAGTTATAAATAAAGGTATAGAGAAATAAAAAATGGCAGTATACTCTAATATTGTAATAGACCAAGGTGCTGATTATTCAGCATCAATTGATGTAACTGATTCAGATGGTGATACAATTGATTTATCTGGCTACACTGCGGCGGGACAGATAAGAAAAACATACTCATCATCTACTGCAGTTAATTTTACAGTCTCAATTGCAAGTCCAGCATCTGCAGGTACTTTAAATATTGGATTGTCAAATACACAAACTAATGCAATGAAAGCAGGGCGCTATGTTTATGATGTTGAAATCACAAACTCAGGCGGAGTAAAAACAAGAGTTTTAGAAGGACAAGTTGAAATCACACCAGGAGTGACACAATAATGGCTAATATAAAAGCTAAGATAAGAAGAAATCCTAATAAAATTGTAGCACAAACATTAAAAGTCGGTAATGTTGCTTTAACAGATTTAACCGATATCAATGCTACAGGAACTACAGACGGAGCCATGTTATTATATAATGGCACTACAAATAAATTTGATGTTACCCCAGAAATAGGTAACCAAAACACGAATATAATCGGAGGCACATACTAAAATGGCAAATTTAACTAGGATGAAAATCCTAAATACGGGTTCTACCACCACAGCTCCTAGTAATCTTAAAACAGGTGAATTAGCTTATTCATATGTTGCTGGTACTCAGGCAAATAATGGTGATAGATTATATATTGGTACAGGTACAGAAACAAATGGTATTGCTGCATCGGTTGATTTAATCGGTGGTAAGTATTTTACTGGTTTATTAGACCATGTACATGGAACAACAACGGCAAATAGTGCTTTAATTGTTGATGGTAATAAACATGTTGATGAATTAAATATAGGTACTTTAGCACTTGAGGCCTCTGGTGGTAGTGGTCAAACAGTAACAAGTATTTCTACATCAACAACTTTATCAGGAGCTTCTGATAGTCAATTGGTTACAGCATTAGCTGTTAAAACATATATTGATACT
>Ga0102957_1000362_pt1 | contig 13533 bp, 39 predicted proteins | sample SalPon2_A_H2O_MG_2_FD_84517 | JGI IMG/M metagenome (GOLD analysis project Ga0102957, IMG submission 84517) | Salt pond water microbial communities from South San Francisco under conditions of wetland restoration - Salt Pond MetaG SF2_A_H2O_MG | ecosystem: Environmental > Aquatic > Non-marine... | reverse complement strand
TCCATCAGCCTCATGCTTTTTTAAATGATCAACCATTTCTTGTGTACTGTATGCATCGTAAGACCCATACCCATCATTGCCAAACTGACAGCCGCAGCATTGAATAAATCCACCTACATGCAAAAAGATATAGACATCTGATCCATTCCAGCCAAATCTAGCATAGCTCATTTGCTTTCCTCGATCTTTTTAATAAGCCTAAGAACTTCATCACCCTTATATCTACAGTCACACTCTCCATCGTGGGATAGCCACTCGGATGCCTCCAGCTGTAGCAATTCAATTATTCTTCGGTGCTCTAAACCCTTGCCCACCAAGACTCCAAGGTTGTAGGCGTTTTCTTCTATCTCGTCAATAGTCTTGTCTAGCTCGGTTCTATCTGTATCATCCCACGTCATAATACCAATTCCTTCTCATAATGAAAGCAAACACATGCTTACCAAAATAAATATCTAAAAGTCCTTCTTTACGAACAAGCAGCCAGCCATAACTAACTTCTGCAAGTTCTGTTGGGTAGTAGTGAATGTATTGTAACGTATAAGATCCAAGATTAAAATACCTATCTTTTCTGTATGGCTTACGTGGTTCGTTATTCGTCAGAGTCACTGTCGTTTCTCCACTTCACAGCACAGTCGGTGTTTCCACACCACCATTCGCCCATGCGTCCAAAGATAAACTTGTTGCCACATCCAGGGCATTCTGTAATATAATCACTCATTAGTAGGCATCCTCACATACACAAGATAAGCATTCCTTATATATCTTATCATGACCTCGATGGAAGTGCTCCCAGCTCATACCTCGCTGGTGGGGCGTGAGACGTAGTGCCCACGGTCTGTCTGGCCAGGGTATGTAAACCTCTGGTCTAATATCTGCTAACTCTCTCATACATCCATTATGCCACTGACAATCAGATATGTCAAGCAGCTACGTAATGTTTGTAGTAAGAGTATTCCTGCTTCTTGGCATGAAGTAATTCTAGATACTCCTCCGCCTCGTCTTCTGTTTCAATAATAGTAATTAGGTGATGATCTTCGTCTCGGCGGATATGCCACATGAAAAGCCTCCTGTGTTGTATTGTTATTCTATTATATCTATCGTTTAGACATTGTGCTAAATGCTTTCCTGGTTTCGGGGGTATTCTTAAAGATCGTAATCTTAGCCATTACAGTCAATGCAAAGAACTCTGCCAATAAAATAGAAAAGTATACCCAAAAGATTCCTATGCAGATCAAAATGCCAAACACAATACTTAATCCAATAAAAGACATCACATCAAACTCCTAAACTTCTCTGGTGGTATGCGATAGTCGTATTGGCTTGCTACAGCTTTCGGCTTCTCGACTTTAACTTCTGGCTCTTCTCGAATAATAAAGATTGGTTGCGTGTCAGTGTCGTCATCTTGAGCAATGTTTGGAATGGTAGATGCGTATACCCTGTTTACGGCTCTGACTACTTCTTTCTTAGATTCTTGCAAATCTCTTTTTATTTTAAGTATCACAGATCTAAGAAACATAAACAAAAAGATAACAAGGGGTAGGGCCACAAAGGCAAAGCCAATCACCATTGCAATAATTGCTTGTGCAATGTCTGGCTGCAGGGTAGAAAACATCTCCCCAGCCTGATCGATTAACTCGCTTACTCTCTCCATATAAAAATTTTAGCAGGGTAATGTTGACAATGCAAGTCTCATAGGCTACAATATATGTATGGGTATGAAGAAAATTATTAAGCAAATTAATCGCTACGCCAATGAGCAGTGGGATGCTGGTTATGAAGCTGCCATGGATAGCGAGGCATACAAGAACGAGCTATTTGAGGATGGTGTGAGGGCAGAGCGTGAGCGTATCATTGCTTTGTTTAACATGTTGTCGAACAGTGAGTTTGAGAACGGAAGCCCTACCAAGGCGAGGGCGTGGAAAGATGCTGCTGATCTTGTGAAGGTAGCTGATGAGTTAGAAGCATATAACGAAGAAGGAGAGTATCTTGGTTGAGATCGTTGCACAGTCAACTACAGGATGGCACGTGTTTGGGCCCTGGACGGGGTACATGATTGGAATTACATTGGCAGGAGCATTGCTATGGCTGAACAAAAAAGTTTAGAGTGGTACGAATACGACAAGGCAGAGGAACAGGTAGAAGCTCTGCAGTCTAAGATAGATGAGGCTATTAAAGATCTCGAGCAGTTTGAGCTTTCTGTTTTTAGTCGTATGGCTATCATGAATGAGATCGAGAGATACACTATGTATAAGTCTGACATCCTAGAAACAATGAATGGGGGTGTAGAAGATGACTAGATACGACAATGACCCTAACTACGAGGCCATCGATGAGACCAGCTATCGTGACAAGGTAACTGGTGACACCGTCATAATCGTTGATGATGAGACTGGCAAGATGCTTCTCAGTATTCTGGGACGAGAGCCAGATTCCGAAGATGAGATTAGATTAAATAAAGAAGAGTTTGATGCTATCTTCGAACCTTACTTAGATGACCTAAGTGAAAAGGATATTTTTCAATCTGATCTAAATGAACTATAAGTTAGATTAGAATAGAAGCAAGGCCCAGAGCCATAATCAAATTGATTACGCCGAGGGAAATAATGAGAGTTACGTCTGTTTTATTCATAGTATAATCATATCATAAAGTTAGGAGAAGCTATGTGCATTTACGGTGTAGCAATGCTAATGGCACTGTTGGTCTTCGGCCCATTCAGTCAGTTTATTTTTAGAATTAATTAAGGTCGGCGCGATTTAGAGATTTTAAGCTCGGCGGTAAATAGAGATCCCATGCTCGACACGAGCAAATATCTCCAATATGCCAGGTAAAGGAAAAGACATGAACACATTAAAGAAGTATCTAGAACGTAGAAAGAAGCATAGCTACAATGAGCTATGGCACATGATCTACGGCTTTGAGGAGTATCCAGGTGGACTATTGTTCCGATATGAAGATGCAATGGAAAGAGTAGAATCGTTGAAGACAACGAGAGAGATTCTTAATAACAGAATCAATAAGCTTGAGAAGGACATCATAAAATTGTCGGGGGATCAGAAGAAACCCCAATAACCCCTATAAGAATAAACCCCTATAGGAACATATCATTTGCTTGAGGATATGCCTGATATCCCCATATCCCTGATATCAGAGTATCTTCGATATCAAACAAACCTGGCTACGCCAATAGGCTTCGCCTATCAAGAAGATCTAATACCCCAAAGTTATCCACAGATGTTAATAAACCTGTGGATAAACATGTTACTGATATGATGATCTAATGTGGAGTGAAATGGAGTAAAGTGGATAATGGGTAATGGAACACCCCTAAATAACTATCTTAATAAACATCCACGATTTTTCCCGATCCTTCGTAATACATTTATACCAACATATAGGGGCATAAGTGTTTATATAGGGGTTTTTACCATCATTTATTTGCCCCAAAAATGTATAAAAAACTAAATAAATATAAATAAAATGGGGAAAATAAATCAAAAAGATCTATTATGGATGAGTACTCATAACAATCAAAAAGAATGTTATAAAGCCTACTAGGAGTGTATGTACTATAAGGTCTAACATGGTATTAACTATATACCCCTGATATTTCACATGTGTTTTAAAACTATTTCATACATGTAAAACTTCCCACGATTTTTGGATCGCCTTCGTAATGTCTTTTTTAATCGTATGACTTAAAGGCTAATGCCCATGACACAATAATGATCGCTAATACTATTAACCATTCCATTGCTGCTCCTTTTTTTCGGGGAATTGATTCAACACTCTAAAATACCCTATAGAAGAAACAGTAATAACAAAGAAACATCCTGATAGGAAGTATAAAGAATTGGACTCTATTGTCTCATAGTTATTATAATCTGTCAATAGATCATATAGCATTGTTATAACTATAGTTATGTCTGATATGATTTGATCCACGATTTTTTGATACCCTTCTTAATCCCCACGATTTTTAAATAGTCTTCGTAAAGATGTATTGTCGATGATCGCTTCGCAGCGCCCGTCACTCTCCTACTAGAATCTCGTCCAGGTCTTCAAAGCCTGGGTCATCAGTGATGTTCATTGCAGCTAGCAACAGCTCAAATGTTTCATTCACAATGGACTTGCCCATCTCCGATGGGGTGGCAATGTTCTCTGATGCAACAAAGCTAAGTGGCAAGCCTACATCATTATATGAAACAAAATCTGCAAACTTATCGTCATACCTATATGTTAACCATAGGTCTGATAGTATCAGACACTTGTTCTCGAATGTGGTACCCTTGCTCATTTCAGCTTACTCTCTAGCTCTAGGTGGAACTCGTCAAAGCTACGGAACCCCTTGCCCTCTTTGATGCCAAAGATGTCCAACAGCTCGGAGAACACTTCCTCCACACCCTTATACAATTCTTCGGTTGCACCAGCAAGTGTGATGATTTCTAGATTAAATGCATATGCTAGAGGCAACCACAGGTCGTGCTTCTGAAAGTATTCTTGCAGTGCAGGATAGTCTGGCGTGTTGTACCATTCGTCCATACCCTGAAGAATTGCACACTGATACTCAAACGGGGTAACAATAGTTTTAGTCGTCACCTAATCTCCTAATCTGCTCTTCGTGCCATTCCTTAGTATACATCTTTTCCTTGTGATACTTAGCGGAGTCGAATACCTCGAACAGCCTGTTGTATAGCACAGCCGATGTCAGGTCTGCCAAGTAAATGCCTACTAGTTCTAAGTCTAATGTTAGGTCATTCACCAGTTCTGAAAACTTCTGTGCCGTTCGTCCTTCTTTAGTGTATTTAGCCATATGCGTCTATTATACCCTATCCCGTTTCCTGTGTAAAGTGTTCCCACAGCTCGATCGACTGCTCATAGGCTGGTAGGGCCCATAGCAGATTTGCTACCCGCTCAGGGATGTCAGTGTAGGTCTCAAAGAATGTATCTTTGTCTAACCAGAAATCTGCGTCAGGTGTGTAGTCACCCCCAAGGTCTTCACCCCAGCCAAGAGTCAATCTCTTCGCTTCCGTCGGGGTAAGAGTAATGGTCCTATCTTCTAACATGGTACCACTACCATAAGGCGAACCAACAGCTGGGTAGGTGTAAACGTTAATGACCCAACCTTCTTTTTCATAGTTGGTCTCATAGCCCTCCCTATCCCAGATGTTGAGGTCATAGTTTTCTGTCATTACAGTGTTTCTTAGATTTATTACATCAGACATAAGCTCCAACTCCTCTAACTCCGTATTCAGCAAGGTACATGTCCCTAGGATACTCTATATCAGTGAATTTTACAAATCCCCCAGCCTTATCCCAGGCCTCTTCGTGTACTTCTACTTTCTTAGTAGTATAGTTATAAATGGGCACATCATACCCATCACCAGTTGCGGATAGCTTGTTGACAGATAGTCCTACCCCAGTCTCTTTATCCCAGTCTCTATCAATGACTCTCGAGATAAAGATACGTGTAAAGTATGCCTCGTCACCATCACGACTCATCGCATGGGCTATAGCATTAGCAACAATCTCATGCCTGTCAGTTCCTCCCCAGTGGAGATAGAGGTATATAGTATTACCATCGGTACCACGAATTCCAACATTTGCACGGTCTCCCATCAGTTCTCTCCTTCGAATAGATAATCAATTGCTTCTATAGCCATATTAGTATTCATTGCGTCTTCAATGCCTAGCTCATCTTTGAAATACTGACATGTGTCCAACACCCCACGCCAGTACTGCATGACTTCGTCCTCGCCATTGAACTCCCACCCACTGAATGATTGTTTTTCTTTAGCTTGCGACATGATATATTTCCTGCTCTCCTTCACAGATGTTACAAAACGGGGTACAGTCAAATGCACCTTCATGATTAGGACATTCCATTAGTCTTCTCCTCCTGCTACCCTTCTAAGTGTACTAGCAACCGCTGACATCGTAAGGTGAAAGGGGACACGTTCTACGTTGGGTGTGTTCCTAACAGAATCCAGGATCTGAATTGCTTTGATTATCCCATCTCGATAACCTGTGTCATATATTGCAGCGTCATCACCATCTTGCCATTCATAGTCAGGCTCTGCTTGCAGCTCAGTAATAGTTTTATTATCTCTTACAATCATGATTACTCCTTATATGAGGGGTCATTGCTTACGGTAAGTTCATCGTCAGTCCACGGGTACTGCGTCACAAAGAAACCCAATCTATTGAACATTCTGTGACCAGGGATAACATCTAAATAAACACTATTAGGATTATTATCTACAACAGTCCAGAGGTAACGGGGGCTAGGGACATTGTCTGAAATGTCCTCAAAGAAATCATACATAACTTCGGTTGTGGGTTGGTACTTCTGCTCCCACTCCGACCAAGAAATAACTTTACTCATGTCCACCTTCTAACAATCTTTGTTGCTCCACCAACTCTCTAGCATACAGCAATACATTGGATTTGTCAAGTCGTTTGACCTTATCAGAACTGATAAGATTCATCATTGCTGATACCCCTCTGAGGTATCCACGAAAGTATTCTGACTCTCTACCTGGCATTCTTTCCTCCATTCACCATATAATCACTATATCAGGGACCACTGACATTGACCAGGATTTTTCCACGATTTTCTTAATGCGTTCTTAATTAATAAATAATTAATAATAAGATATAAAAGATGGGGGCGCCCCTCGATCCTCGAAGGAGGGCAGTTTTTAGTCATGCCCAGGACTCTAGCTTACACCGTTGCAGTCTGCACGATTTGCAGGAGACGGTTCTTCTCAGCATTGACCATCGGGTCAAAGCCAGATGCACCAGCCAGCACAGACTCGTTAGAGCCCTTGCGTGCCGAGCGGTACCAGTCAATACGCTCAGTCATTGCATTGAGTGCACCCCAAGCAGTACCAGCAATAGTGTTATTGAATTGACCAACATAGATTTCTTCGATAGAGTCAATCTTGTTCTGCCACTTCTTGATGGCACCCTTCTTGTCCTCTTCTGGCATCGGGTAAGCCAGCTGAATAATCTCAGCAAACTTGTCTTGAGTGATTTCTTTTTGAATCATCTCTTGAGCCATCTTGTCAAACTCGTCCATATAGACATTAGCCAAGCCAAGAGCCTCACGAGCTGCCTGAATCTTGCCTGATGCGGTTTGGGTGTGGCGAATCTTGAAAGATTGCTTGATGCTACGGTTACGACCAATACCAGAGCCCAAAGCCAGGTTCAGAGTGTTAGCACAGACAACACGCACAGGGGTAACGGATGCCTGGATAGCAATAGAGCCATCGTGCGATGTGTTTACCAACAGATAAGAGTTTACCTTATCAGACACGCCAGAGGGGTCGAGCACAGTCTCACGCTCAAGAGCAAGAGAGCCAAAGACCTGACGTCCACCCTTGATGCTACCAGCAGTTTCCCAACGTCCACCACCGTCAAGAAGAGCATCACCAAAGTCAAACAGCTCTTCGTTCTGGAGGATGCGGTACCGTTCACCCACGATGCCAAGAACATCATTCTGAGTGCGGTCAAATGGGTTAGTACGGGTTACATAGTTGTACTTGCGGTCAGATGCAAAGCCATCGGGCATCGGGACCTCTTCGAGACGTACGTCCCAGTCATTCAGCTTAGCAAGCTCTAGCATCTTAGAGGTGGAGACCTCTTCGTTGAACACTGTGCCAAGCTGGTGCCAGGCTGGTTCACGCAAAGATGCAAAAGCAGTTTCGCCGTTTACGGTTTCTAGTTCGTGTGCCATAGTGGACCTTTCGTTAGGGGATGATTAGTTACATTAGTAATCATACAGGCAACCACTGACACTGTCAAGCTCTCAGAGGGGTTTTCTTAATTATCTTAATAACAACTTGGTAACGGCGGGGCGATCATTGAAGGCGCCCCCCCGAAAGGGGGACAGTTTAGATGACTTGTCCAGGTCTTTCTCCCCCCAGAGAAATCTATCCTGGACCAGTTCCAGACATGTTAACGGGGCCTAGCTCACGTACTTCTGGCCAGACGTCTCCCTCAGAGACATAGTCATATCGACCAAATTTAGCTAGTGCGTGTTTCTCATCGAATGCATGTACAATGAATCCACGCACCTCGAGAATCTCATACTCTTTCAATTTTTTCTTAGCCATGGTTACCACCTAATCTTTCCGCCATTGGGGTCATAGTTCAACTCAGCTGTGTAGTCAGGATGGTCTTCATTCTCTTCCGACGCGAAGTCCACCTCGATATCGTCCCAGTCACCGTCAGTGGCACTGTCTCCGCCACCCTGCTGGTAAAATATTTGAACAGCTGTGTCCTCATCGGGGGCCTCAATTGTGGCCTCATAGTATTCTTTATAACTACCTGTAACTGTATAAGTAGGCATTGCTAACCTTTCTCTCTCTAGGGATTCTTCAATTGTATAGGGTACCACTGACATCGATCGATGTGTGGTGGGGCAGTTTATCGACTATACCTTCTACCCAGGTCGGACTCCAATCGTCACCCAGGTTCGTCACTCCCCAGGGAATAGGGCAGTTTATACACATACCCAGGTGGTTCCCCAACTAGAGGATTTCCATAACAGCACCATAAGTTGATGCTGATACTTCTTCCTGCGAGGTCATCTTGAGGATTTTGAGGTTCTTCTCAAGCAAGTCCTTGCGAGTGGTGTAGTCACGACCAAATGACTCACGCTGATTTGGCTTCTCTGGTGCTACTGGTCGAGTGGGGAAACCAATGATTGCGTCTGTGTCAAAGGTCAGTTCTACCTTGCCAACTTTGTGGTAGCCAATGCCACCATTGTATGCGCTGATACGAATGATGCTGTCATAGTCATAACCAATCTTGTCAAGGTTTTCACTAATATAAGCAGCAACAAAGTTAGCAACCTGTGCCTTGTATGCTTCTTCTGCCTTTTCGTATGCCTCACGCTTGGCGGGGTATTCCTCAATGTCCGCGTCAATCTGAGCAATACGCTCCTCAATCTGCTGAACAAGTGCGGAGGTGGGGATTTTTACGCTGATGCTTCTTGCCATTGTTTTTCTCTCTCTCAATAGGGGGTTTGGAAAGTGGGCAGTTTTGTATCGTGCCCAGGATAGTTGTTTATACTACTTTACAGTAGTCCAACGGGTGTCACCATTGGAGAGTTCCAAACGGACACGGCTAGAGCCAGTCGCGTTCTTGACAATCTCCTGAACTACTCCAGTCACACCAGATGACTGAGTGGTGAAAGGCTGTCCGATAACTGCGTTCATATTTCTGCTTCCTTACTGTTAGAGATACCGAGCCAGGTATCTGTTGTTTTGTTGATATATATAGTATGACAGCCACCACCGACATTGTCAAGCCCAAATCGCATATTTCTATTGTGGATTTTCACAAAGTTTTCTTAACCTCTTTGTAGGAAGCCTACTGCGGGGGCGCCCCCCCAGCTATTTTAGCTTATTTAGAATTTCACTAAGCCGTGCGATTACTTCGGGGGACAGCTGATCAATAACCTCATTGTTGATAAGCTTGTCACTCTTCCACATGTCTGCTAATTCATCACTCATAGTTCTATTACCTCTCCCTTGTTGTTATCATAGATTGCTAATTGGCCACATACCTCTGCTATTGCCAAGGCTTGCTGCCTGTCTTGGACATTGACACACTTGTCAAGGTATGTGATACCTTCGTTTTCCCAGATACCAACAGTCTGACCATCATAGGTTTCCATTAGCTCTAATGCGTCAATGATACCGTCTGCGTCTGTCTTTCCGTGGATAGACACACCTTCGGTCGACACCCAATACCCTGAGCCAACTGCGATAGGCTCAGATAGACGGGGGTAGCCTTCCTCGTCCCTGCGAACAATGTAAGTACCATCTTTCATTTCTGGTACACCACTCTACTTGCCCACAGGTCGACGACCATGCCACCATTCTCCTTGACTAAGAAAATACCAGTACTGAGATTTTGAACGGGAGTAACCTTATCCTCATTCATTACAATATATCCACTCATTATTCCACCTTTCGTTGTTTATTCTACTACTCACCACTGTCATCGTCAAGTTCGGATTCCACAATCCAGAACTCTAGATGGTGCTGCTCTACGATAGCGTGAACAGGTGCAGTTGTTTCGCCTTTCCACAGGACATCCTTGGGCAACTGTACTTCCTGGTCCCACAGTCCCTCGTTGGCAAAGTCGATAGCCTCAATACAAGTTGGCACCATAATCTTAGGTACGGGGGGATAGTGATTACTCGTAAGGTGTACAAGAATCTGGTCCTCTAGACTTAATCCAATTTCGGTAAGTCCCTCTGCATATACACTTCCCATTAGATACTCTCCTTTTCTTTTGATAACTACAACCTATCACCCACCACTGACACTGTCAAGTGGATCTGCCCCTTTTCTTAAAATTAATTATAACAAAATGATAACGGGAGCGCCTCGTGATCCTGCCTCTACCAGACTCCGTAATCCTCGTCGTCACCCCAGCCAGCAGATGCTAGCCACTCGGAATCGGCATCACCGAAGTCCTGCTCCTCCATGGTGGCTTCAGTGGGGAGTTCTGCGATGCACTTTTCTTCGCACCAGAACTCGTCTGCCCACTCAATGAAGTTGGTGGTGACCATGTCACACTGCGAGCAAAAGACGTGGGTTGGGTTTTCATCTAATCTGTTCATAATTAAACACTAACACATACCACCGACATTGACAAGTTCATAAAGGGGTTTTTTATAACAAAATGATAACGGGGGCGCTTTGTGATCGAGCGCCGCCCACAGGCTCCCTCCCCTAGATGGGGAAGGAGGCTGCAGCGTGTGCCGATGCTGGCACAGGAGGAGCGGGGGGAACCAAAGACTCTACACCACAAGCCTCTAGGAACTTGAGGTCAAGGAATCTAGGGTTATCCTCCTCCATATAGTCAGCAAAGTCATTACACAAATTGGAATATGCTTCTGCTTCCATTTCGTGCTTGTAGTTTCTCAGGATTTTAGAAACGGCTACATAATCTTTACGGGTCATCATTATAGTTGTCCTGCTTTCCTCATATCTTCACGAACTTTTTCTATACCATCTTGGTACAGTCTTTCTATCACATCAGAACTAGCATTGGCGAAGAAGGCTCCGTATAGCATATAGATACCCTGCTCACCATAGGCTACCTCGTAGCAGTTTCGCAAGTCCGTTACGGTTGGGTTGTATTTGTATGACATAGTTTTCCTTTCTTGGGATTTTTTACAGTCTATCGTAGACCACTGACACCTACACCTCTGACAGTAGGCAGTTCTCACATTCGATTTCGTATCTGATTTCGTTAGTAGCGAGATTGCGGACAGTCACAGTGACGTGCCAGGTTTCCTCGTCACAGATTCCACAGATTGAGAACTGGTCAAGGTGGGTTGAGATTGTAGTAGGCATTTTTGCCCCTTTCTTTGTTGTTAGTACTAACACTAGTCTATTGGGGGAAACGTGTCAAACCGACACGCCGAGTGTTATGAGTTTGTTACAATACGCTCACGCAACCTACGGTTACGCTCTTCATTAAAAGCAGTGTATTCCTCACAGGTACGATATGGGTTGAGGACATTCATCCCACAGTTGTAGCAACGCAGTACCTCATCGTCTAGTTCATAGTCAAATTCGTGCTTCATAGTTTTCCTTTCTTTATATAACTAAGCATAATGTAGACCACCGACATTTACAAGCCGACACGCCGATGGTTCTTAAACTATCAGGCTATTCTCAGGTTGGGCGCCCCCAGATCGGGGACTTGTCAAGTCGACACGCCGACTAGTCCCTAACCTGTACAGTTAGGGCACCAGTAGCCATTATCTTGTCAACCCAATAGTCTACCTCTTCAGCATCTACTATATAGGTTTCGGATACTGGCTTACGCCATGAGGGATAGGTTGCTACTAGTTTCATTAGGCAACCACCAGGTCTGAATAGACAGCATCTAGTTTGAATACGATAGAGTAGTAGCCCTCACCACTACCCACGCGGGACAGCATGTCATCTGCCTCAGCCATAGTGCTAAAGACATCAGACTCCATGATAACCTCATTAGTCTGACGGTTGAATACTTTTACTTGATACATTAGTTTACCTTTCTTTTGATTATCTAAATACTAACACTAACCACTGACACTATCCAACAATGTTGGCAATGTCAGGGTACTCTGCATACTCATATGCACAGAAGAGGTCACCCTCGACCTCAACAGTAGGGACATAGTTACCACAGCAGTCGCAGTAACGAAGGTCAGTTTGCATTTCTAGTGAGTTCATTTGGAACTCCTTTCTTTTAGTACTTTATCTTTATATAACTAACTATAGTGGCAACCACTGACAAAAGCAACTCGACACGCCGTATTCTTAGAAAATAATTGTATATCTCAGGAAACTCACAGGAAGGGCGCCTTCGATCTGCTGGTTTGTCAAGCTGACACGCCGACTATTTCCAGAGGTCGGGGTTGTACCGCCACTCTAGTACGGCTATGCCAGCCCATACCGCCATCACCAGGTATGTCCAGGGCCACAGGGTCTCATGGAATGAGAGCACAGTACCCATTATCAAGACTGTTATACCAAGCCTACCCATTATGCTTCTCCGTTCATCATCTTGTTAGCGAGAGTGTAGACATCAGAGCGAATGCCTAGTTCTTCTGCTTTAGCAAGAGCAGTGAGCCTACGAGCCTCTGCCTGGTCAAAGTTACCAGCATTGGAGAGGTTGAGAGTCCAAGCCTCGCTGAGTTCTTTTGCTAGCAGTACGATTGTTGCTGAGTGTGACATTAGTTGTCCTTTCTTGTTTATATAACTAACAATACCCTAGACCACTGACACTGTCAATGCGACACGCCGATAAGTATAAAATTATTTCTTTACTTTATCAAGGGTAATAGAGTACACCAACACAAGGGCCCCAAGCATGATACACAGGGAGATTAGTTTATTATCTAAGAATGCCGTCGACACACCAGCGGCAATGGCAATGAGGGCTAAGATCTTCACCACCATATTCTATCACACCAGGTGTGCTTGTGTAAAGGTGTAGTAGCCACTAATTCTGTGACTCGGTACCTTGTGGAAGAATTGAATCTTGCCATACAAGTCGTTAGCTGTAGTTCCAAGCTGTCCACAAACGGGGCAGTTGTCTAATTCATTATCGTTATACATTAGACAATCTCCTTGGAGAATCCTACTGAGATACCATTGTCAAACTGGTCAACCAACTTGATTAGGTTGTTATACTTTTCAACAGTATCAATGTTGTTATAGACTGAAGTCTTGAACATTGAAGTGATTTTAGGAACACCATTGATTAGTTCCTTTTTACCCCTAAAGGTGATGATGATACGAGTGTATCCATTGTCAATTTGATTTTGAATGAAGTTCATTTTCATTTCCTTTCTCTAAGATTCTTTATACTATTACTCTAGTCGGTCAAGTTGGATTTGTCAAGCCCCTAGGGGTAGTTGTTACCATTTTGTTATAATTGGATTTGACAAAGGCATACGGGTAAGGTACAATGTTGTGCGCACTAATGGCGTACGGGTTATCTGTCAAATCGTGTAC
>Ga0102957_1000353_pt1 | contig 13627 bp, 9 predicted proteins | sample SalPon2_A_H2O_MG_2_FD_84517 | JGI IMG/M metagenome (GOLD analysis project Ga0102957, IMG submission 84517) | Salt pond water microbial communities from South San Francisco under conditions of wetland restoration - Salt Pond MetaG SF2_A_H2O_MG | ecosystem: Environmental > Aquatic > Non-marine... | reverse complement strand
GCGGGCGAAAAGCCTAAGGCTAAAACAAAAGCAATATTCGAAGACACCCTACTTACTCCTCGATTAAATAACAAAAACTACAACATCAGGGATAACTTTCTTAATAATTTAGAAAAGATTCGTGATACACTTACTGCAAAAACTCGGCCAATAAAAAAGAACCCTGTGCCTGAGGTTCGCAAGAAGATTAGAAACAGACTAGAAGTAGATAATGTTAACCGGTCTAGAGATAGTGACTTAGGTGCAGTTAATTATTTACACAGGGAATTTGGGTTAGACCTTCGTGACGCATTGTATTCTGCAGACTTTACAGAGGAAGATGTAGATAGCATCATTGAGAAGATAGAGTACTCCGAGATACTACAGGAGCCACTCAATAAGGGCAGGAAGTACCCTGTAAATGAAGAGGTTTTAAAAGATAAATCTAATGGAGCGAGGGTTAAGAATGACGGCACTCCATTTGAGGGTGGGTTCATGGCGACATCAGACGCAAAGGCGTTAGTCGGATTTATAGATGATACACTCCGAGAGATTGGTGAGAAAGTAATATCGGAGGACGATTTAGCTAAGTGGGATATTGCTAGCAATTTCTTAAAAGAAGCATGGATACCTGAGTCTTATGTGGTCGAGCTTGAGGACACTAATGTAATTGAAAAAGAGGTAGAGTTTGATGAAACCACGAAGGAGACACAAAGGCAGAAGCTTATTGATGAGATAAACAGGGAGACGAAGATTATAAAGAGGCTCCGCACGGGTGTGGAAAATCTCAGAAAAACTGGCAAAAGAAGTAAGTACCAAAAAGAATCTTTCTCAGACACTCCACGGAAGGTGTATCTAGCGAAAGGAAGCAGAAGAGAAGAGACAGGAGATACCCGCCCGTCAAAACGTGCTACTGAGATAGAGATTGACCAAAAGAAAATACAAGAGCTTCAAACAAAGATAGAGAAACTTGCTGACAGGCTAAATAGTATTAAGTCAGTCAAGGCAAAGCCTGAAGTAAAGATGCAGGACACCGTGGTAGAGGACGGGATGTTACTATCTGAATTTGCTCAGACATTATCTGAGTTCGTAGGGTTTCATGATGGTATGAGTTTCCTAGACGACCCATACTATAATGCACTTGCTGACCAGGTATCTATTGCAGTCAGAACGCAGGAGAGCGTAACCACACTAGACCAAAGGATTCGACATGTTGGCATGATGAGTCCTGCCACAGGACAGGTTGAGGAATCTGCACCATTAGTATTTGATGAAAAATCAGCACAGGATGCCGACCGAATAGCAAGAGAGCGAAGAAGTATTGCTGTTAGAAAGTCAGGAAATCCTCTCACTGAAATGGGGATGGATGAACAACTTGCTGACAATCAGTTGGCAATTAGTAACTTTCTTGATGGTGGACAGATAGATGTACCATTCTCAGCTATTGTAGGATTTGAAAGAATACTGGAAATTATTGAGTCAGGAACAAGCTTCCGTGAGGAGAAAGCGATTGGATACATAGTTCGAAAACTCAAAGCAAACAAGGCACTAAAGAATACAAAGATACGATTTGTGCCATGGGAGAAGTATAGTCGTGTGGCATCCACCAATGAGTATGGCTACTCAGCTGCTCAGTATATGTTTGGTCGTGATGAGATATGGGTGTCTGATGTATTCGGGGATGGTTCCGGAACATCAATGGAGAACCTTGTGACCTCTATTGTTCATGAGGCAATCCATGTGCCAACCAAGATATTCCTTGATGTTGGTTATGCCTTTAGTACGAACAACACGCAGGCGATTTCCGAACTGAAAGATAAATCTTTCGGCGAAGAGTATGGCAAGATGTATAGTCATATTCAGGATGTATTGCTTCCTATGCTCCGCAAGAGTGGTGGGGCGGACATGATATATGGATTATCATCACCTGATGAATTTCTTTCCGAGGTAGGTAGTGACTACCGATTACGCTCATTTCTTCGTGAGTATAAACTGACAAACGAAGAAAGAAAAGCACTTGGCATACGACCAAAGTCCAAGATTCGTACAGCATGGGATTGGGTTGTTAATTTATTGGCAAAACTCCTAGGGGTGAGTGAGCGTGCAAGCCAAGAACCTGAGATGCTTGCTTATGCAGAGAAGACGCTCAACCAAGTTATCTCTAGGGCTGACAGATTAGGCGCTATGGGTAATGCCATTAATGCAGTAAATGTGCGTGGCATATCTACATTGGATATATTTGCAGGACCTAACAGGCAGATTGAGCCTGGGCAAAAAGTACGAGAGAACTTATTAGAGTTTAAATGGCTAGATGGCACTAGACGTAAGCATATTTACGACAGGGATGCCAAGCTAGTAACCAAAGCCACCGCTCGGATTATTAACTCGAATCCACTTGTAAAAGAAGCTTTTGATAGAGGGTTAATAAAAGAGGGCGACGAGGTGAAGTTGCCAATGAAGGATTCTATTAATGGGTTTGTAGTTCCCGAAGACGCATATTTAGGCGACATCCTTGAGCATCCCGAATTATTCAAGGCTTACCCACAGCTTAAAAGAGTTAGGATAAGAAAGTCTCCTGGTAGTAGTCCTTATGTAGGAGCATGGAATGGAACCTGGGACCCAAGTATTCCTGGTTGGAGGAGTGAGCCGACGATAGAGTTGGCAGAAAATGCCTCAAATGTACGCGGGACTTTAATACATGAGATACAGCATGCGGTAGATGAGATTGAAGGATTTCCTCGCGGTTCAAACAGTGAAATTGCTGAAGGAATCATGATGGCCCTGTTTATATTTACAGGTGGTGGTGAAACATTTACGATTAGTGATTTAACAGACAAGATTATTCCTGCAGTCGCAAAGACAAGAGATATAGTCCTTGCGAGACAGTATAGCGATGAACTGCGTGATACATACGACAAGCATCAGTACTTCTATCTACATAGTGTTTTAAGCACATTGCATGATGCCTTATCTAGTATCGACCTTGACCCAATCTCGATGGATAGTCTCACGCCTCAAGAGTTCCTTGCGGAAGCAAGTATAACCACTGAGTCGGACCACACTTATTGGTTAAAAGATATTTTATATTTTTGGAACTTTGGAGAAATCACTTCGAGGACTCAAGAGAGGTTGTTGCAAGATGACATCGAGGCAACAGGCGACCAATTTGGAGAGGTTGTGCTTGGTGCAAAGGATGATGCTAAGCTAGATGATGCCAAGTTGAGCAAGCTGCAGGACCAAATGGATGACAAATTTAAGCCCGGTGCGGCATGGTCAATGCCTCCAGGATGGTGGCTCTCACGGGAGATGCCTAATTTAGTCAATAAGCAAGACGAAGTCTTTGATGTGCTAACTGCAATCAAGCAAGCTTCGGATACCTATACAGGTGCGTTCTCAGCCTCATCAAACCCGTCCCCAGCAAACAAGGAATCTATTCCTCGCCCTGACGATAGTGCTAGAGTATACCATGAGGCCACCGCAGGAGGCATAAATGAATTAGTAACAGCACTCACTCAAGCATTCAAGGCAAGCGTAGATAAACTACCTGGCGCAGATATTAATAGCTTTATAGATAAGTATGGCAAAATGGCACTTGGGTTCGGTACTCATAGTGTAAGCTCAGCAATGAAGGCAGTTGGTAAAAACCTTCAGCCTTTTGAAATAGATGTAAAAACGGTAAAGATTACAGATGCCGGTCGTAACCGAGTGGCAAAGCTTTATGGTATTCGTAACGCAATTGCATACATTGAGAGAACAAGGGAGCATGCAAGAAATACTATAGCCGACCTAGTAACAAGTCTCGAGGCAAACCAAATAGAGGTAGCTAGTCACAAGAAACTACTTAAGGCACTAGAAACAAGACAACTAGAATCCATTGAGGGTCTGTCTAGTGCGATACGCGATAAGATTGTAGGGCAAGCGGACTCAGCTTCTAGCCAATCATCCAAGGCATTTGAGCGTTTAGAAAAGTACTTACAGTACCTGCCTAACTCAGAATTAACACAGGCAGACCTCAAGGAAATGCAGGGCGTCACAAATAAAGAGATTGGTGATGCTATGGTAGCGATAATTAATCAGCCTGGCGTTTTGGAGGAGTCATCACTAGATGAAATAAATGGGTTTGTGGAGACAGCAATTGTGCCCGGTCTTGCTGGGTTCCAAGGCAACGACAAGCAGACAGCACTTCGCAGGACTGCTCTTGTTTATGCGATTAAGAATAGCGGTGACATTATGTCATTGCTTCGTCTTGCTAGAAACAAATTGGGCGTTGAGCAAAAAGAATTTCTTGAAGCAGGATACAGTATACTGAAAGCCAAATCCAAAAAGGAAGTAGAGGCGGTAGCTAATAAATTTCAGGACAGACTTAAAACAAAGATTAAGCATATCAAGCATGCCAAGATGCGCGTGATTGAGCTAGAGGAGTCAGTCAAGGGTATCGAGAACGAGGTAAATATAAATAAAATTTTAGACGAAACACTTAAGGCTCGGTCAGATAAGTATAGGTTCACATTAGGGGAACTTGAAGATTTTGATATTCGTGACGGAAGTAAGATTCGCGTCATGAGAAAGAATGCTAAGGGAGAGTACGATAGGAAATCATTCCAAGTGTTCGAAGTGAAGTTTCAAAACGGCGACCTCGTGAACAGAAAAGAGTTCATTAAGGCAAACAGAGAGACCCTTGAGTGGGTCAGGAATCATGGCTCAGATTATAGGAATGAACCATGGTTCGACATTATGCGCGAGCAAGCAGAGATTGCTCTCACCCTTCCAGTAACGCAACAATGGACTGCTGCTCGTAGAAGTGCATGGATGGCAGGCTTGGAAAGTTTGAATCAAAGATTCTCTCGCTTGGGTTACGAAGGAAAAAGATTGGCTCAGATGACAAGTAGAACAGTTGCTCTTTACAGAGACCTGATTTCTAAGTCCATGAGATACTCTAAAGAATTTAATCGTGCCTACCAAAACGCAACAAAGGCAGTTGGTGAAACAGGAACATCGTTCTACACGGGACTATATCAAGATATTTTTTGGTGGTTTGATAATCATCCTGAGTATGCAGAAAACGAGACCGAAGCGTTTACTGCAATGTGGAAAGATATGCGCAAGAGTGGAAGGGTTAAAGATAAGACAAAGCTTAATGATGAGTCACGCAGGGCTGTCAAAACTCTTGTTGAGAAAACAATACAATCAAGAGATTGGGAGGCTAAGGTAAATCGTGACCTTGGCAATCGTATCCGTGATGACAAGGTAAAGGTGCAGTCATATTTAGACGGAGAGAAAAGCGTGGACTTTTATCGTATGCCACTAGACATGGGTTATGCGACCCTGCCTAGAGCAATCAATGACTCCAAGGTAAACTCTTTGGTTGAGTACATGGAAGGTAAAGGCTGGGCAGAAAACATCAATAACATGGCAGGGTTTGAAATGATTACCATGCTCCACAGAAACGGAGAGATTGATGAGATGGTCGGAGAGATAGAAGACTACTTTGACGAACAGGTTGTTCAACGCTTTGTCAATCCACACATGGACTCAATGAATAGAAAGAGTCTATTCTTCGGTCCTCAAGACAAAGACGGATGGGGACAAGAGCTATCGAATACATATGTGGGCGAGAAGTGGAGAAGTTCGGACGGCAATGTGATTAAGTTTATGGATGCCATCTATGCCGACTATGCATCCATGTCATCTGATTTAAATAACCCACAAGCAAGAGCTGATTGGTATCTAAGTATGTTTAAGCAACTGCATAAAAGATATCGAGAACTTGCTAATGTGTCTAATGATATCAAAAGTAGGGCAGAGACAGAAACGAGAGAGACAGAAGCACTCAAACATGTGCCACGCTCACTTGATGCAAGGCAGGTAGAAAGCAGACTACCAAAGGAGTTTTTTCTATACGATATGTATGATGAGGTGAGCACGCCAATCCGTATGGCAATGTTCTCGGCAGCCTCGGTGTTTGGGAGAGATGGCAGTAAAGCTACAGAAGCATTTAGTGGTGGTCGTGGAGAGCTCAAGAAGTCATATGATTTATTTAGAACTGTAATCGCAGAAGCTACCGGAGAAGCACCCGATAAGCCAAACGCTCGCTACTCAAAAGCAGTTAGAAAAGAAGCACATCGAGTCCTGAAGGATATGGGATATGATAAACCAAGAGAAAAGTTCGATAAGATTTACAATGACTCTGTTGCTTATGGAGAGATGCTCACAACCTTTAGGCATTTAAAAGCATACTATGGTGCAAATAATGATGCCGGTCCATTTAAGGATGCCAGGTTCCTGCTCGAATTGCTAGGGACGCAATCCTTAACTGTACTTAATAACCCGAAGTCATCCTTTTGGCAGGGCATGTCCTTGTTTGAGTTTCCTTTAGCGTTCAGGGGTGCTAATAAGATGGCAGCCAAAGGAACTGCAAAAGCACTCGCAAACTTTGCAAATCAAACATTTGGCGGAGTTGCGGAAGCATTAGGTATGCAGTTGGATAGAGTTGGCAGATATGCATCAAGCCTGAATAACACGCACTTCAGGATGGAAGAGATGGAGCTTTCGTTGAGAGATTACCTTACTCAGGTAGGCAGGGGTGGCGACTTGATGGACCCATCAAACATGAAGCGTTACCTAAGAATCATCAAAGGTATCTCCACTCACCACAAGAAGCGTGGTACTCGTGCTCCCGTGGACTTAATGACTGCCGTTACTGGAATTTTCCCATATGTAAATAATGTGGTCAACCACTCCGTGGGCGTGGGTGCTGCATATGCATATCAGGATTTGGTGTTAAAAGTAGCTAGGCACATAAAGAACAATGGTCTGCGTGACTTTCAAGAAATTAGTGCTGATGACTTGGGTATGGGGCAAAGTAGTTTTGAGTGGATAGTTGGGGAGAAAGACGGGTATGTAAATGCTAACAACATGTTAGTTGACGCAGGCGCACCTACAGTATCCCGAATGGCATTTGATTACCTAGACAGATTGCGTAGCGACCCTAATGCACCTGTGATGTCTCACGAGCAGATACTCATGGTCAATCAAGTTGCTATGAATAATATGTCAGGGGAAGGATTTAATTCTAAGCCGGCATGGTTATACACTAATCCGATGATGAAGTATTTTGCATTCTTCCTAGGGTGGCCCCTTGGTAAGATGGCACGGGATAATAAGTTTATCTTCCGTGGAGATACTGACTCAGTAAATAGCTATGCAGCTTTCCTAAAGTACCTTGGATTAATGTCAGCGATTTATTTACCTGTCGGACTATCTTTCGCATTCTTGATTGATTGGTATGACGAAGAGGTGCTAGGTAAGCCAAACTCTTTACCACCACTTACACCATGGGCTATGCTTCCTGTTGTTGGTCCTGGAATTGCGATGTCAGATGAGCAGTCATCATTCTTTGGACTAACCTCACGCATGGCAAAAGCGGGCACTCCTTACGGCATGGGTTTTGATTTAATGAACTCCATGATGGCAAAGGGTGACACTTATGGAGGCGTGCAGGAGTTTAGTTTGGACAGTAGGATTTTCGCGTTTTCTATTATAAAAAACATATACGACTCTATGGGAAACTGGATGCACCAAGGAGAGTTCGATTGGGGCAATGTAGGGCGACCTTTAACTTATGCGTTTGGCGGTAACTCTGCTCTGCAGGCATTTGACGCAACTAATAACTTGTTTGATTTAGATAACTTTGAGTCACGGGTTGCTGATTACATAGGAGTTAGGGCGAGCGTAAAGAAGACTGCATTTCTGATGGGGATGAATCTTAGAGGACCAAGTCAAGGGTTTGGTAGACCTAGTAAGTTGTCAGTAAATGTGAAGCAAATGGAAAGGGCAGCTTATGCAGGAGATGAGGAAGACTTTAACAAGCAGTATGAGGAGGCACTAGAAGCCGCCCGTGAGTACCTTGAGGATAATCCGCAGATGCGAGGGACTCCTGAAAACATAGTTTTAAAAAGATTTAAAGATAGAGGACTACGCTCAGGTATAACCCGTCATAAAATCCCGGATGCCGAATGGGAGGCCTTGCTAGAATTAATGCCTTCAGACCAGCGCGCAAAAGTAAAAAGGTATGAAGGAAATCATCAATACTTCATACAGGAGATGGGGTTGAAGGAGCCTGAGGCAGGTCCTACCAGTATGGATGAGTTAAGAAGGAAGGCTTTGCTAGGTTTCTAATGAGCCACAACAAAAGAGCAGGGACACTTTACGAGGTTATGTTTACGCAGGAGGCGTTATCAAGAGGCCTGGATGTCTGCCAAACAGAAGGAGATTACCTTCCTTACGACTGCATAGTGGATAACGGAAATAAACTATGGAGAATCCAGGTAAAAGGCACTGCCCGCAAAAACTCACCAAAGGGATACAATATCACCACAGCGATGGGTGCAAAAACATCTCGAAAGAATCACTACAAAGAAGACGCCTATGATATACTTGCTGCCCTAGTAATTGGGGACATGGACAAGTATTGGTACATTATTCCGAAGCAGGCAATCGGAAGAAATCTTACAATAAAACTATTCCCAAACCCTAGTAGTCAAGCCAAGTTTGAGAAATATAGGCACGGGTGGGATTTATTAATTTGCTAGTTGTTACTAGAGAAAATAAATTACTATATGCATATTCACATACTCAAAACCGAAGAATTTAATTTCACTGTAATATCAACTTCAGAGTATGTGGATTGGGAGGAAATTATAGACAATTTCATAGAGGGAGTATTAGTCCATGGGTAAGAAGGGTGTATACAGTAAAAGCGCAAAACCTCGCAGTAAATATCAGCGCAAATACAATTCTACATCAGAGCAGAACGAGCGCAGGTCGTCTAGGAATAAGGCTAGAAGAAAACTCAAGTGTGGTCCTGGTAAAGATGTGCACCACAAGGATGGCAACCCAATGAATAATAGTCGCAAGAATTTATCATGCGTAAGCAAAAAAAGTAACCGCAGTAAGAATAAGAAAAATGGACGAAAGTAATGAAGGCGAAGAGGTAGACGGAAACCTCGAATACGACATAATACCGGACTTTGACAGAAATGCCTAAGGACGCTTGTTATAAAAAAGTAAAAGCACAGTATAAGGTTTTTCCTTCTGCTCGTGCTAGTCAGGCTATTGCAAAGTGCAGGAAGAAAAAAGGCACTGTCAAGAAGTCTGCCAAGGGCGCAGCAATCAAACGCTGGGGTAAAGAAAAGTGGACTGACCAACATGGTCGTGCATGTGGTAGTAAAAAGTCAAAAGGTACGGTCAAGTGTCGACCAAAGAAAAGAGTTTCTAAATCAACACCTAAAACTTGGAAACAAGTGGGCAAACGAAAGCGTTCCCTTGTAGCAGAAAAAAAACGAGTAGGCATGGGGCGCAGGACAAAAAAGGCATAATCATGGCATATGGTAAAAAAAGTAAAGCAAAGAGTAGTAACGCGGGCAAAAAGCCTTTTAAACCATGCAGGGGGTGTCCATCTCCCGCAGCTTGTAAAAAAGCTAAGAAATGTAAAGGGAAGAAGAAATGAAGAAAGGAGGAGCATGCTGTATGCATTGTGCAGGTAAAAAGAAAAAGAGTACCAAGAAAAGAGCGGTGAAGAGAAAACCGGTTAAAAAATCTACAAAGAGGAAATACTGATGCCAGCTAGAAAGAAAGCGTGTAAGCCCACGAAGGGTAAAAGGTTTGCTAAACGAGTAAATGGCAAGTGCCGAAGCTTTGGACAGAAAGGTAAGGCAAAAAGTGGCGGGGACAGGATTCGTCCTGGCACCAAGAAAGGTGATGCGTATTGTGCAAGAAGTGCGGGGATTAAAAAATGCAAGAAGCCACCCTGCGCCAATGCTCTATCCCGCAAGAAGTGGAAGTGTCGTGGTAAGAAGTCCATGCGATGACTGACTTGAATGAGCATGCAACGGCCAAAGTCCAACTCGCTTTCGCTGCGAAAGTAATTGGTTTAGTTGGTACCTTGGTATGGGGGTATAGTGCGATTGTAAATCGGTTGAATACAATAGAAAACGACATCATAAGGATGTACCATGAACTAGAACTCAATTCGGAATTTCGCATAAAATGGCCTCGTGGCGAGATTGGTGCATTGCCTGCAGACGCGACTCAAGACATGAATATTGAGCACCTTAAGAGTCGGGTTAATAAACTAGACGAGCATGTTGATAAACTTAGGCATGGCACAAATGGCACAAATGGAGTTCAGCATTAAGGTGTCGCCTGAGGGCTTAAACAACAATCGCGTGATAGTTGCATATGATGCAGATGATGCTTTTGCCGGTAGGTATATTAAAGATAAGTACCCATCCGATGTTCATAAATTTTATTTAAAAAATTATGAGAATTATGACCGAGTATTTCTTGGGGTGGACGGAATGAAAGGTGTGAGAAAGTTGTACTTGGAGGCAGATGCGCATGGCATGATAGCAATGGAGTCCAAGGGCGATAAGCGTAGTTACAAAAAATACACGGAGGAGAAATTGCCTATTCACACTTACCATTGCTACGAGACAGATTCACAATTTAAAAAAAATGACAAGAAGCATATCTGCTTTGGAGTATTCCGCCCAATGAAAGCATATGCTGGTGTTCTGCTTGGTCTATGCAAGCAGTATGCCGATGACCTTTATACAGATTTTGAGGAATGGATATCCCTAGAGAAGCGGAAGCTTACATGGATAGGGGTATCTGAAAATTCATTTACCGTGTATTACACAACATGACAGAAGAAGAAAAAGGGGACGGGGAAAAGTTTGCCGAAGAGATTGTTTCAGTCTGCTTAAGGTGGTGGGAGGAGTCAGACCTTGACGAGCAGGATATGTGGGCGTTTGGGAAAACTGCGCTAGAAGCATTCTGTAAAGAGCAAGTAGTGTTTGAAGCAGACTTTTCCTTGGAAGAGGATGAAGAAGACGAGGACTAAGCGTTCGGTCATCCAAGAAGAAAAAGCCCTAAAAAAAATGGTGGCTGAAGGATATGATGATTTTTGGAAACGACGTGGCGTTCCATCTCCTCCTGCATCCTATAACTACCAACACCCCCGAAAGAAGTCAAAGCCTGGAGCCCGTATCATATAGTTGTGTGGTGCTTTCATTGGCGTGCCCCACCATTACTGCAATATCGCTAAGCTCCTTACCTTCGCGTGCGCATCTAGTAACAAATGAACGCCTGAAAGAATGGAAGCGCTTACCTTCTTCATATGCTTTCGGATGCTTTCGTTCTAATTCTCTACCGAAGTATACAGCAAGCGTGGCTCGCGAGGATACATTGTCATAGATTTTTTTCCATATAGGAAAGCAATACTTCTTATCCTCCGGCTCAATCCTAGCGATAGTATCATGAAGAATCCCTCCGCCTATTAGCTCGTCATCTATTGGAAGTGATACTCTAGCATCTGTTTTCTGTGTATGCACAGTCAGATACTTATCATTAAACATATCCCATTCTAAGCTTGCGATATCACCTATGCGTAACCCTGTCCACCAGGCAAAGTCAGCGGCAATGCTCCAGAAGTATGAGCAGTGCTTACGGATTCTTTCGTAGTCTGACTTAGTGAAAGCTATGGATTTCTTTTTCTCCTTCTGCTTGTGGGACAACAATGATTTATCCACAGACACCCCATAGGAAGGGTCCTTGAGGATGTAAGCATTGGCAATTGCATAGGTCAGTAAACCTTTGACTGCTGTTAGTTTTTTGCACTTATGATTATACGAAGTCTTATCACTTACATTTACAAACTCATAGATATGCTTGGTTGTAATGCTGGATATCTTTGAATTTTGTAGCTTTGAGAATTTAAGGAATGAATTAATAACAGTCCCTTCAGTATAGATTGTATGCTTCGAGTGGGACTTCATCTTCCTAAACTCCTCATATTCACCAACCACCTCCTGAATCTTTATATTCTTCCCTGCAACAATGGCAGTAATTGTGTCACGGGTAAGTGCTTTTATCCTGGCAGCAGCTTCTATCTCTGCCAACTTAGCCTCCTTAGCTAACATCTTGGCTTCATCTTTGTTCCTTGTTCCAAGTGAACGCTTAATGATTTTACCATTTGCTGTCTTAATCACGGCAGAATAAATGCCGGTTTTCTTATTCTTTTCGTATCTCATTGTTACTTATTGTTATTAGTTACTTAAAATCAAGCAACCAAAGGGTCAAGCAATCCCTCTCTCATTTTTAGCCAAGTCTCCTCTGTGGCAAACTCAGCAGGCTCACCCCGGTCATACTCCTTCCATCCATCAATATGCTCGGCAAGAATTTCGGATGTATCAACGGAGATGACATCATTATCAACACGCTCGCCTCGTAGGCAGATGGTAGCAGCATCTTCCTTGTTGGCTAGCTTGTCGAACATAAGCTCCTCGATGGAATCATTGTGGAGTATGACATATATCTTAACGGGCTTGGGACTATTGAGTCTCCATACACGACCCTTCGCTTGCGAGAATGTGCCGTACGACCACTCAAGGCTACCAATGATAAGATTGGAGCATTGCTGAAAGCTGTACGACTGAGCACACTTGATGCCCATAAGCATCACCTGAGTCTTGCCTGCTTTGAATGCTGAAGCTTCTGCCGCATGGTCGGTGACTGTACCATCAATACGACTGTATGTGATACCGCAGGACTCCAAGCGTGTGGCAATCTCATTGCTCATATTGATGCGAGCAGAAACATGAACCACCTGCTCACCATTGGACACGCACTTGAATATGGTATCCATAATGGTAATAAGCTTGGGATTGCAGTTGGATGACACAACTGGACGATTCTCATCGTCATACTCAACACCCGCAGGGTCAGCACATATACCACGAAGGTAAGACAACTGAACACCATAACGGAATCGTGGGTCAGCACATGGAATCTTAGCAACATCAAGGTAGTATGAATAGAGTGCACGTTGCTCGGCGCCCATAGGGACGCGAACATCAATGACCTCGCATGGTTGCAGGTCAGGGTTGCATTGCTCTTTACTAATGTAGGCAACGGTTGGTCGCAGTAACTTGAGAAGAGCAGCAGGCTCAGATATGAGCGGTGACTTGCGTGGGGCAGGTGGGTTGCGACCCGCTTGTCTATTAAGCAACTCTTGTGTAAGGTCACGCTCGACAGAGGAAAACCTCTGCTTGAATCTGCTAATCTCCTCGCGAGTGAATGGCCAGCGAGGATTACTGCGCTCGCCCTGATACCAATCAGGCACACACAACCAACCCATGAGTGAGAAGATATTCCATACCATATTGGGTATCGGTGTGGCAGACAGAGCGAACTTGTACCGTGGCTGTAGTCGAATCAAGTTGTTAGTAACTTGACTGTTGAGATTGCAGATAAGGTGTGCCTCATCAAGAATAACCATATCCCACACCTCACCGATAATGGTAGACAAGCATGGCTCCATGACACACTTGATACCATTACTCACACAACCAATACCCTGTGAGAGGTATTGCGAGAATGAGTTTCTGTCTGTATTAAATCCAGAAGCGGATAACTCCTTAGAGAATCGCTTGCGGAACTTCTTCTCAATCTTCTCATCATTATTAGTCCAAGCTTCCGGTATCTGCTCGAAAGCACCTGTGCGGAACATGGCATGGTCGTATGTTACATATACGCCATTTGGTAGCTCACCATGATTTGCCTCAAGTATTTCATAGTAGTCACTCTT
>Ga0102957_1000345_pt1 | contig 13735 bp, 18 predicted proteins | sample SalPon2_A_H2O_MG_2_FD_84517 | JGI IMG/M metagenome (GOLD analysis project Ga0102957, IMG submission 84517) | Salt pond water microbial communities from South San Francisco under conditions of wetland restoration - Salt Pond MetaG SF2_A_H2O_MG | ecosystem: Environmental > Aquatic > Non-marine... | reverse complement strand
TTCTGCGAACACATTTTGAGTTCAAAGGAGTACCTGGCGTCAATGCAATTAAAGTCGGGGTCTTTGGCGGACCTGGGTGCGAGGGGATCTGGCCACATGACGGGATCGACGGCGTGGAGTTGGTGGGTCATGAGCTCCTGAAACAGCTTGCCGACGACCTGCGCATCGATTCGCAGCGACCTGAGAGGCCGTCTGCCAATGCGTGTGTCCCAGAGTGAGTTCCATGAGGCATTCACCACCCGGAGGATGGTGGTTTGTGGCAAGATGTGTTGATGGTGCATGTGTCATGGTTACAGATTGTTGTCGTCTTTAAGTTGTTATCTCATTGTTGGGTTCTTCTTCCGAAATCCGAATGTGTACACTGCCAACAAGTCGGACCCGGCACAGGAACTGTAACATTCCGTCAATGCACCGTGCCCCATCCTTTTTGGGACATGCTGGCCAGAGTCGTTGGAGTGCTGGGTCGCAGGAGACGATATCTGCTCCCACCTGCTCCCATCCATCTGTATCCGATGCGTGTACATTGATATCAACACCTGTTAGTCGTTTTGATTTGGAGATGTACAAACGCTGTGAATCTCGAAATGAAACAACGACTACCCATACATTCGCAAGACGATTGAGCGCTCTCCGTTCTCCCATCCCCACACCGGCAGCAGCCCCCTGTTCGAAAGAGAACATATGCATTTGAATTGAATTTGAATCAATTGAATATGTTGTAGAGGTGACGGGGGTGACAAAGATGATGACGGTGGTCACGTGTGATTTCCGGAAAAAAGTCGGAAAACGCGCGCACCCTATACCCTATACCCAAAGCGGACATAACCAGTATCGGATACACAGGAGCGTGATTGACATTGTTACAAACGAGCGGTATACGTATAATCATCTGAAAGTGTAAAATAACTACATGTATCTGGACGGAACTCTTCGTGCTCTCTTTGGTCGTCGAGGACTACCGCCACCACTGCTGCTGCTGCCGCTGGATGCTCCAGATGATGCAGCAGAAATGTTGAGAACACCAGCTGGGGATGACGTTGGCTTCATTAACGATTCCCAGGCTCGCAAGGCTTTCGCATTGGGGTTGTACCACGTGAGACCCGGAATGCGTTTCTGCTGCACTGCGTCCACATGGGGCTCTACTGATTTCCACGCCCCGTGCAGGTTGTTTCGGCGCAGGTGTGGTTCCATGCGTGTCCGGTGTGTCTCTGACAAGTAGACCCCAAAGCCGAAATCGATGATTTTAATGCGAGGACGCCCGTTCTGCATCTGGACCAGCACATTTTCATCGTGCAAATCTGCATGAATGAATCCAGCACGCATCATGATTCCCACGGCGTCCCTGAGCTGATCCAGCAGGTTGGCATCCATTCGATGACGTGCAAGGTAGGCTTTCAACGTTTCACCCTGGACGTATTCCATTCCTGTGATGGCGAGCATGTGTTTGACATCGATGCCCGAAAAGTACAGGGCTGGTACGTATTGCGGGGCTCGTTCTAGCATGTACTGGTGTGCCTTCGCCTCTCGAATGCTCCGGGCAACGAAGGCTTTGTTGGTTTCTCCGTACTCTCGTTTTGCCACTTTGACAATGATGGTGGAACCGCTCGGAGGTAACGGGGACTCTCCCACCGAAAACCGAAGGGTGTCTCTGTAGTGCCGCATGTCAGAGCTCACTGGGACTCTGAACACGCTCCCGTATGAGCCACCCCTCCAATAGACGGCAGAAGGAAGGAGTTTTTGCATCACCTTCTCAGCATTTGTATCAACGAGTTTGTATTTGCCTCGAAACGGTCTTTCTACCGGCACAGGGAATGCCTCGTTAATGACAGATGGATCGAGCACCCTTGGCACATGAGATTGACGGGGTGCACCTTGGTAATGTGCTGGTGGACTGTATTGCATGTGTTACTGATGCTATAGGTATTAATTAGAAATCAGTTGATTCACGAGCCATGACAGGTCCCCACTGCTGTCAACAACTTTCACAGGCAGGCTTATATTGTCCATTATATTCTGTATTTTGGTACGCCTTCCCCTGATGAACGTGGTAGACTGTGTAGACCCTCTCTGGGTGTATCGCTCATCCAAGCACTCTTGTGGGGCATCTAACACAAGTATACGAACGTTGGTGTCAGGGAGCGTCGTCATTGATGTTAACATCGAGGATGTAAACAATCGGTCACCCTCGAAAATGACGTGACTGGTATGACTCCGAATCCACGGAAGCACCTCTGGCTGCACGGCCATGCTCAATTTATCTGTTCCAGCAAACACCTCGTCATCATGGTACACCCCCAACACATACGTATCCAAAGCATCGTTATACATTGCGCGCAATAATCGAGTGGGACGCACTGGTTTCCATGCTGCGTCTTTCTGTGTGTTGTGGATATACGACCTCACCAGAGTTGTTTTCCCTGTTCCTGGGACACCACCGATGCACGTGATGGTTCTCATACACGACTACCCGTTTTTATTTCCTCATATTTTCCTCTACCGTTGGTATGCTCGAATCATCAATCTTTTGGACGTTCAGAACGCGGTGGTTGCCGGCACCTTTACGCCTCGAAGACAATCCTGACGATTGTGGCGCGAAGCCTAAGAAACAGAATCATTACCTGGAGACGGGAGAAATTGTCATGATGGATGTCGACTGGGCGTGCTTCCAGAATTCGTTTCAAAATTGTGAATAAAGTCGTAGTATGAGTACGTCATCCCACCGTAGACATCGTAGTCTTTGCTTCGGGGTTCACCGTCTTCTGTCCACCGCAGCGTGACGGTATACCCCTTGTTTTTGTAGCGCACTGTGGCGTGTGGAGATGTCAGGGAGTACCATTGATGACCGTGTGCGCCTTTCCCGAGGTCTTCGTATACTGCGTTTTCTGGACACGAGGTGGGAATAGAGGCTTTGGGATCTCCCGCCAGCATGTGCCATACTTTCTGCTGTGTCGTCAGGTGTGCTTGGCAAGGGACTAATACCTCCAGATCCGGGCATTTATACATATTTCTGCGCAAGTAACAGACAAACGAGAGCCTGCATGATGCCCCGTCGGATATAATGGACGTATTCGAATGGAATTGGTGCACGTCCAGAAAGAGGACGTCTCCATTCCGCACGTCAAATGCCAACCCATATTGCGGCATGACGGTGTACCCCCCCTCGTAATGACCACGCTCCACGACGGCAATGTTTCCAAACCCTCCAAAATCGCCTCGATCCACGTGTAGTGCTGTTTGGAAATTATGGTTGACAGTCACGGTACTGAAGACTGTTCCGTCGATGATATATTCCGGAGATTTGCGGCTTTGCTCATACTGCCTTTGGTACTGGTCTGGAGCGTGTTCTTTGTAGAGTGTAGAAATGCATTGGATGTACTCGAGGCCCTCCCGAAACGCTTCCACGTGGTGTTTCAGAAAGGCTGTTTCTCTGCAGGGAGATCTCCAATTGGATGAATCGAGGTACCCCATAATACCAGATTCAACCTTGCGCGTGTCGCTTTCATATAATTTCTTTGCGGTGTCGATATTGATTGCTCGTGGATTTGTCACGTTTGACCCAGCTGCATTCCCCCGGTTTATTGATTCTTGTTTACCAACCGGTTCGTACGCAAGTGCCTTGTTGCACGTGTCGGGGGGGATGGCGTTTTTTAGGAAACAAGCCAGCACCCTACCCCTCTCATCAACCACCTGGACGCTCTCTCGAAACAGTTGTGAATACTCATGGAAATGTGTGCCCCTCTTGGCTCGAATGTCGCTGTCTGTCATACATTTTGACGCAACAACAGTCTTCATATGTTTTCGAGGGATACTTTTTGATTGGGATTGACGCAAACGGGTAAAGTTACAAGTGACTAAAGAGTTTTTGAAGACGCACATAGACCTCCGGACTCTCTGCAAAAAACTCATACCGCTCCAAAGACCTCCACCCTGTCACCTCATCTTCGTACATCTTGCGCACCCAAAGATCATCTTCCACGTGAAAGTAGGCACTGGTTTGAAGCCACGTATCGGGCACGAGACCCTCCACGAGACAGCCCTGGTGAGGGATCTGTATGTAGGGGTAGACGAGGGCAAACCAGTGGGCCAGCAGCACGTGCCTGGAGAGGCTCTGGAGGTAGAGGGCGTATTCGGAGATGTACGGTTCGCTGATCAACGGGGGCAGATCGGCAGTAGGTTGGATTGTTTGGAGTGACACGAGGTCGGCTTCGAGTTCGTTGGTGTAATGTGGCAGATGGCGAGAACGAAAGACGCTGTGGATATGTCTATGTTCTGCTAGGAACGTTGCCACCTTGCACACATTAGCCTTTTTGCACCGAGCGGCGCAGAGATTCCGTTTCAAACGTGTTCCGTTGCGCATTGATCATCTGCAGGATGGCTTCTGCTTGCTCGTCACTTCCCAAGGAACTCTTTAAGCAGTTGATGATGTGATCTTTTTTGACACCCTCTGTGCGCTTGCTGGTCTTTCTGGAGAGCTTGCCGTCCGGTACTTGGAATTCGTCGATGTTGTTATCTTTCATGAACCGAAGGATGGCATCCGACAGATCCTGCTTTTTCTTCTTCAGATCTCTCAATCCCTTGGTGCACAGGGTGATCTCGTCATGCAGTTCGATGAACGTCCTCACGGCGTCCTTGAATGTAACCTCGGTGAGATGGGTGGACATGCTTTCCCGGGCATTCTGGTTTCTTTAAGTGTCATGTCAGGGTCGAAATTGGCGGAAAAAATTCTCTCAGATCATTAACATAATGGACAACGGTCTTCATCTTCTTCTCGCCGCTGGTGCAGTCATCTTGCTCATCCTCATCATCCGCAGTAGGTCTTCTTCGGAATCGTATGCCCCGTTGGAGGAGGCCCCGGTGACCTATGCCCCGGCAGGACAGCCAGCACCACGCATCATCAACCCCGAGGAGACGAAGGGAGCCTTGCTGAAGGCGTCCCTGGGTCAGCCAACCTCATGCTCGGCCTCTGCGAACATGTTGCCCAAGCCGCCTGCTGATGACGGGTTCGGACAGTTTGCTCCCGACCCGAAGGAGCTTGCCGGCCAGAACTTCATCGATGCCTCCCGGTGGGTCACCCTTGGCGCCATGAGCACCAAGAGGAACATCTCCAGGGATATCAGGTCGGAGATCCCCATCCCCAAGAACAATGCCGTCTCGCCGTGGAACCAGTCCTCGATCGACCAGCAAGTGGAAGGCCGTCCCCTCGACTGCCCCACGGATCTCAACTGATCCATGCATGCTTTTTCCATGCAGACACATACGTATTATCAAACCATCACGTGAAAATCATGATGTTTTGATGATAATTTGAAAGACGACTGATCAATCAACAAGATCCGGTGTGACAATTCTCCGGGGCGATGAGCGGGATCGGTTTGTCAACAGTCCTGGTTGCAGGGGTGACGCCACACCAGTCCCCACGGGCCTGATACCCGACGCTGCCCTTGCGTGTTCCAGGGTATCCGTACCATGCAAAGGGACGCCAAGACTCCTGGAAGCGGTAGAGGAGTAGAGATGCTATGACGGCAGTGATCAGGAAGATGTACAGATGCATTGTACCAGAGCAATACATATATTTTTACATGAAGTCGGCATCAATCTCCGACTTGATATCGTCATGAGTATCTACGGGGTCCTCTGGCGGATCGTCGTCCTGGATCATGCACTGCACGGGCACCAACTGCAGCTGCACAACCTGCCACGTCACACCAAACTCGTGTCGTCCGAAGGAGATCCTGTTCATCTCCAGCACCATGCGGGCCGTAGAGTTCTCCGGGACGTCTTCCCTTCCGATGGGCCGTTTGTTGGCATCGAAACAGGGGACGTCCGGTGCAACCTTCACCTTGTACCCCTGGTCGGAAAAGAACGATTTGTAGCCTCGCCTCAGGATCTCATCGTCGAGGTCCTTGGCCAGCGTGAACCATTGCTTCTTGTTGGAGATGCAGACGTCCTCGATGTCCTGTTCCGTCTGTTTGAAGAAGGTCATCATGTTCTGGTCGCCTTGTATGTAGACGAAGGGCACCTGTGGATCTTCGATGCTGGTCGTCAGGACCACTGGGGTTGTTTGAATACGCACGGGGGGATCAATGGGAACCACGAACAGTTTGGCAGAGGTATCCTTCACAACGTCTCCGAATCCCTGCTGGGTGATCTGAACGGTTTTGTATGGCACGGCGCTCATGAGATGGAAGGATACAATTTTATTGGTAAACGAACGCGCATCATCTACTTGGACGAAGCACGGATTTGCTTGGAGTGACGCATGAGGACCGTGGCAGCCTTGCGAAGCTCCGTGGCCATCTTTTGCATCTTCTTCTGTCCTGCTGGCTTGGCCGCTGCTGGTTTCCTGGCAGCTGGCTTGCGGGTGGCAGTGGTCTTCTTGGCGGGTCTTGGGGGCATGTTGGAGTACCGTCCGTTTTTTTTTCGGATCAGAAAACGTATAAATCGGGCTCGACAAGACACTGTGGAGGGGGTGGAGGGACATAGGCAGCTCGCATGACCATGAGTTCGCTATGGAAGTCTTTCAGGGCGTCCACCCGATCAGCAAACCATTGGCGATCTCGTTCTACCACCTGGATACTAAAGATTTCCTGCTGGTCGGGTGCCAACCATTCAGGCATCCACTGAATAAAATAGCACTGATTGAGACCAACGACTTCTAACTGCACCTGAATCTGAGCGTAGTACACTGCAGGAACGCTGGTGGGGCTCGGTTTCCTGGAGTATGGGCACTTGATCTCAATGAGACGGCCTGTGCTGGATATTCCGTCCGGACTGGCTCCAAGCCACGGGTATCGTTCGTGGACCAACAAGCCAACCTCCCACGCCGATTCCCCCAGTGCAAGCATGGCCCGCTCCCTGACATCATCCTCATACTTTTGGCCGTGTCTTGTCATGTGGTTGCCTGTAAACGTTCCGCTTGTTTTTTGGCGGAGACAGTCTCGACGAGGATACCGTTGACTTTTGAACGCGGGGATGTTGAGTGCTCCTCCAGCATCACTTGCCGTGATCAGTCCCTTGCGCACCTCGTACCATTCTGGAGAGCGTTGTATAAATTGGGGTCGGGCTAAGACGCCTGCAATACAGGGGTGGATTGTCTGAGGATCACGAACGCCCGCAGCAATACTCGATACAACGTCTGTCATCATGGATACTGACACACCATTCTCAATGTTTCTTTAAGCACATCAGAAAATCCCAAATAATTTTCCGGTGTAGGGTCATGTTGGTGTTGGCAATGAACGCACCCAAAAGAGCCCATATTGCGAGGAAATACTGCTTCAAAGCGACAGCTACTCTGTACAACAAGGACCGGACGTTTGGAACCTTTGTATCGTATGGAAAAACGATTGAAGTTGCAAAGAATGTGGAACTGGCGTGTCAGATCTGTTTGAACGAATCGGAAGACTTTGAGGAGGCGGTATGGGATGAGGTGAAAATCGTTGCATACGAAGAGTGTCCCCAGGAATGCTCAGCAAAGGTGTTCTGGGTGCCAAACGTCGAGGATGAGGATAACGACAACTAAATTATCTCTCCCCTCGTATAGATATGCAGTGCCCTGGCAATCTGAGAAGAGACAAGCAAGGAAAGTGCCGGTGCCCCAGACAACTCCCGTATTACCACCCGGGGTTGCGCCGCTGTGTGGCAACAAACCCCCGCCTTCGACGCCCCCAGCAGGTCCAGAGATGTCCGGCGAATACGGTGCGGACGAGTCAGGGTCGGTGCAGATGTCCCAAAGACCTCCCTCGTTGGTCAGGGACGCTGTGCATACGGCCTCCTATTCCTACATGTAAAAGCAACCTCGTGCGAACCAAGTCGGGTAGGTGTCGATGCCCTTCGTCTGCACCCTATTGGAACGGAAGCGTGTGTACAGCATCAAAGCAGCAAAGACCACGACGTGGTGGGAATGTGGTCTTCACCATAGACGAGGCCTCGTGTAAAGATGAGAACGGACAATGGATTCAGGGGTACAACAACCGCTCCATTTACGAGGATCTGGTGGAGTGGTCAGCCAAGGCCACTGAGCTGTACAATAAGTATACTCGCCTGCAGATCACGAGTGTTGTCAGCTATGGTGCAGAAGGCTGGAGAACTTCCAACGGAGGATGGAATTGGGGGGCCGGAGAAGGCACGATCATCATGGGGAACAACAGAAATTTGGAAATATTCCTCCACGAATTTGCCCATGTTGTTTGCACAAGGTATTCTGACCAGTGGAATGCGTTGACGGGTGACGGGGGTGTTTGGACGGGTGACAGAGTGAATCGCATCATGAAGAAATTTGATGGACCTGATGCCGTGATGCATGTTGACAACATTACCCATTTCTGGCCGTACGGGTTTATCGAATCGCGTGCCATGCCCTATGGAACTCACATTCGGCATGCGATTATTGTGCAGGCGTTTTACGACGACATGACAAACCTCCTGTGTCCCGATACATCAACCAGGTGGAACCCGGACACGAATTCATGCCAGGACACGAATTCATGAATATCTATCTACTACTGTATAATGGAGGATCTTCGTGAGACGTTGATAAACGATACACACCGAGACGTCCCGACCCTGCTGCGAGAACGGCGGACGTGGCGGCGTGTTTCCGAGCACTTGGAAGTAGCAAGCAAGGTGATCATTACCGCGGGAGGAATTGTGTCGTATGCAGCTTGCAGCGATATCTTCGGAGACTCGCGGGTGAGGCTCATCGCGTTTGTCGGTGGCAGCATGAATACGGTGGGGATCGGGTGTTTGAACCTTGCATCATATGCAAAGCAACAAGCAGCGGAGCGGGAACATGCCATTCAGACCATCGCGGCTCACCAGCAAATTTCCGTTCCAGACGTGACGGCATCCTTCGGGGTGGTGAATGAACAGTGACCAGTGGCTTAAAGAGGAGGGTGGGTCGTCAGAAGTTCGATAAAAGCGCTATCATCATGGAAACAGAGCCCGTGACCGTCCTGGGGGGATTTTCGACACATGTGCTGGTCGAACCCCACAAATCGAACTTCCTGGAGCAGGTCTCCGACTTGTGGTCCGGCTTATCGCATCATAAAAATCGATTTCCTGGACCGAATCCTTGTAGCATCGAGAAGAGCGATTTCGATGTGATCAGACGGCAGGAGTACAAAATCTGCGAGAAGACCGATGGGTACAGAATGCTGCTGACCGTCTGCATGTTCGGGGAGTACAAGCTGGTCACGCTCATCTCCAGGGCCTGGGATGTCTACGTGATTCCGCTGAAAAAGTGTCCGAGGGTGTGGTACCAGGGCACGGTCTTGGATGGCGAACTTGTGCGGACCAGCGCGGGAGAGTGGGTGTGGATGGGTTTCGATGCGATCGTTGTTGGGGGCATTCCCGTCTACCGTGATCCGTTAGAAGATCGATTGGAGGCCCTCAGAAGATCGATGCACTGTTACCGCCACAGCCCCGGCGAAGTGGAGCTCAGGCTAAAATCGTATTACAACACGCTTGAGGAGTACCAGCAATACCTACCAAGTTTGCAGCACAATGTTGACGGTATTATCCTCACACCAGCACGGCTTGGGATCACGGTGGGACGGCATCGACAGATGTACAAGCTGAAGAACGCCGGCGACCATACCGTCGATTTTCTGTACAAGGAAGACGGTTTGCATGTGTATGACCAGGGTGGGAAGGAGCACGTCTGTGTTGCTGAGATGAAAATCGATATTCCACCAGGGAGCATCATCGAGTGTTCGTATCACGGCAACACGTGGAAATTCCACCACGTTCGTCACGACAAAACCACGGCAAACGATATGCTCACGTACCGGAACACGTTGAAGAACATTGATGAGAACATTCAGATCCACGAGGTTGGTACTTTGTTGACGACACGGCAATGAGATCACAGACACATCTTGCGATCTTATTGCTGCTTGTTTGTCGTTCGTTTGCGATCTTCCCGTTGTCTAGGAGGCAGAGTACACGTCAACGGATTGGGGGAATTGTCGAACTTGCAGGGGCTTGAAGTAGGCATGCTTGATCAGCACGTGAGGCTCCATCCCGGGAACCCTTTGAAGGTCGAGCCGATCATCGCTTTTGAATGGCAGTGATTTGAGGAAGGATATCGTTTTGGGAAGCTGTTTGGTCTTGCCTTGCATGTTTCGAAGGACGGTTTTGAGGAAAAAGTGTGTGTCATAGGTTGGGTTGGGTGTCTGAGTCACCTTGTACTTTCCCGAGACGACCCGTTCGTTTTGTAGAGATTTATGGTTTGGGACATGTGTAAAGTCGTAATCAGAGAGGGCAACGATGGTTGGAGTCGTCACCAGGAACTTTGACCCGTTGATGGCGTACCCGATGGTTTGTGGCTTTGTGGTTCGTTTGACAAGAACGTTGTTTGTTGACAGGTCATTGTGTCGAAACCCCGGGTACTTGTGCTGGAGGAGTGCGAGCGTGTAGAGCACCCCGAAGATGGCCTGACAGACGTTGGTATCTGTGAGGGTTTTCGATCTTCCCCGAAGCCATTTGGTCATATCGCTAGAGAATTGCTCCATGAAGCAGATGTTGTTGTATTTGAGCTGTGTTGACGTCGATGTTTTCATTCGAGACGGGATGAGTGGTGCGAGCTTCTGTGGCATGTTTTGACAGTCGGAGCTGCAGTAGATGTATACAAAGTGGGGCGATTTGTAGCCGTTGACCAGTGCGTTTGTCATGCTCGAAAACGCATTGCTGACCATGATCGAGTCTCTATTTTTGACGTGTTTGGCGGTGTCTGCGTGACCAGCACGTAACTCCTTGGCAAATTCGGCCATGGTGTTGTCTCTATAGTACGACAGTTTCATGATCACTGTATGTCGCCCGTCTTGGATTCGGAAGACGTCAGAGTACCTCCCCGATCCAATAAACGTTATATTCATTAATAGTTATTCATCAGATTATAAAAAACGACTATAGGCTTAAAAAAACACACTTTCATGGGATTTCCATGTTGACCTTGCTTCTGCTCTACATTCCGGCCCTGCTTGCGTACCTCAAAACGGAGCACGTGGCCAAAGACCAGTATGCCGTCAGAAAGAATGCGTGTTCCGTGCTTCGTGAGTACATCTCGCTGGCTTCTTTGCCACCGTCGGACGGACCGTCGCGAGCGGACCACGTAGACAAGTTGCGACTGGCGCTGGAGAAGTGTAAGAAATCCACCGACGATCCCGGAGCCCTGGCATATGGCAGCCTGTTGGTGATGCATGAGGCACTGAGCAAAAAGTCACCTATGATGGAAAGACCTGTAGACGATGTGCAGGATACCTGTCACAAAGACGCCTGGAATCACGAATCCAGCTACATCCGAGAGTTGTTCGGGATGCAGCTTGACCATCCTGGCCTGGGGATCACGCACCCGTTTGTTGTGGATGCAAGGCAAACCAAACAGGAGACGCTGCCGCAGGCCATTCGCGAGGTTATGGGGAACGTCACCACTGTGCGACGAGCCCCGCTCATGCTTATGTGTCTTCTCCAACCGGGAACGAGCGTTACATCCGAGATGGTGTTCGGCCACGTGGACTATTCGCTATTTGCCATGGCAACGGCGGATTCCGTGGTGGTCAGAGGAGATCAGGCATGGCATCGATACGCCGCCGGTGGCCAGGCATGTGGTAAAATGGCAAGGATCCAGGATATATACCGTCTAAAGCCCCACGCCGTGGTCTTTCAGAGACAGTGTAGATGATTACTCGTTTCCCGGGATATGCGTATCAGTATACCGAGAAACGAGTTGGATGTAATATCAGATAGTGTTTGTCTTACGGACTGTTCCCACCGCATCGTACTGTGTCATTGCTCACCTGTTGCATGATCTTCATCATCTCCGTATTATGCCTCATTTTCTCCTTGGACAGCATGTACAAATGTTCGTCGGCGGTCATACTTGCTCTTCCACTTGGAATCGTGACGTTTGGATTATACACCGCCACGAACCTGTAGATATCCACATGGCGTGGGACCTTCACCCCGTCGTGTGAGCCTGCCCGGACGGCTCTGGCGATGGCCTGTTGAATGGCTGCCTCATTCCAATCCGGCTCAACAATCATCACGGCACTCGTATTTTTGAGATCCAGTCCAGTCCCTGCAGCCTTGGACAACAGCAAGACCTGGATCTCGTCGTTGTTGTATTTTGCTTTGGCGTCTTCTCTCGCCGCAGCAGACCCGGTCCCATCAATGGTCCTGAATGTGATCCCCGCACGGCGCAGCATACTACGGAGGAGGGTGAGGACTTCCGAGGTCCAAACCGAGTAGATGACAACCTTTTGTCCCTTGTTTGTGTACTGCTGTGTCATCTTCATAAGTACATCCAGTTTGGGGCTATGTTGTGTCTCCGGGACGTGTATATTGTGCAGACGAATTTTTCTTTCCTTCTGCTGTCGCAAGAACCCGGGCAGGGTCTTTCCTGGCAACGCACCGTCGGGATACATATATGTGCCAAGACGTCTTGTCTCACTCTTGTAAGCTTCTCTGATGGGTAAACCGGTAGCCGGGTTGATTTCTTGTTTACCTACAACCTTAAGATACTTCTGTGTTTGTGCGTACGTCATTGGGACTCTGACCACCCTTGTTTCTGTGGATGGATACAAATCGAGGTACGCTGCGTTACTTTTATCCGGCGCGTAATACAACAATGTGCACTTGAGATACTGTTTAAGGATGTCTTCTGTTTCGGGGTTGATGCCGCCTGCCAGCAAAAAGTTACTGGCAAAGGCTTTATTGAGTGCAGCTACTTCCGGACCGCCCAAGTTGGAGTTCTTTGGCATTCTCAGCAACGCCCGTCTCACATATCCGACCGGATCGCTCGTATATTGTGGTGGTAGTTGGTTCTCATTCATTTCCCGAATACGATGCGTGACCATACGGAATGTCTTTTTCAGATTGATTAAGGCAATCACTGCAGCAATATCCGAAGGAGCATTCACCAACGGCGTTCCCGTCATGGCCAACACTTTGTTCGCAGAGTTTGTTGCTTCCATGGCTGCTACGAATTGTGGCCCCTCTCCGCTCCGGAACAGGTGCACCTCGTCGATCACAAGCAATGTTTTTGAGGTGATATTAGACTTACCAACGGAGTCGTGTGTTGTGAATGAAAACTTAGACGCAACATTTAGAGCCAATTCCATCTGTTTCAATTGCTCCTTGAACTGACCAACAACTGCCTTGGGTACTGCGCATACAACCTTGTCGATTTGTCCTGCGTGTATGAGATTCACACCCACAGCCAAGGCCGTCAACGTTTTCCCGCTGCCCATGTCGTAGTACAACAGGAGTCCCTCTTTCTCGGGTCTGGCAAGCATGACCTTACACGCGTCGACTTGGTGTTCCCTGAGGTTAAACTTGCCGAATTTGGTGATCAGACCATCCGATGCGATGTGTGGTCTCCCAACACTCTGGCTGTTGGCGGTGGAATTGTTGGTAAGGTTGACAATGGAGGTTGTGCTGCTGGAGGGTGAGTTCCAATCACTTATCAACAGAGAAGAAGAAGAAGTGATTGAAGAAGGCATTCCAATGCTGTTGCTGTTGCTGTTGCTGTTGCTGTTGCTGAGGCTGATGCTGAGGCTGATGCTGTTGTTGCTCTTGTTTTCCAGTTCAGAGTTCCCCCCCGAGTTGCTCAATGTTGGTGTTGTTTGTTTTAGCAGTCGTTTCCCGAGTTGACTGGTAGCCTTGACACAGCGTCCGGTTGAAGGGTTGCACACTTGTCCCTTCGCGCAGGGTTTCTCCGGGCACGTTGCTTTTG
>Ga0102957_1000338_pt1 | contig 13918 bp, 9 predicted proteins | sample SalPon2_A_H2O_MG_2_FD_84517 | JGI IMG/M metagenome (GOLD analysis project Ga0102957, IMG submission 84517) | Salt pond water microbial communities from South San Francisco under conditions of wetland restoration - Salt Pond MetaG SF2_A_H2O_MG | ecosystem: Environmental > Aquatic > Non-marine... | reverse complement strand
TTAACCACTCAAGAAATAACTGAATTAGAAAAATTAAAAAGTAGTGGGGATAAACTTAATGAACAAATCCTATTAATAGAAAATGATATTAGTAAAAAAAGTGGGGATAATATTATCATTGAAAAAGCAATTACTAATGTAGATAACCCATTAGATTGCTCCGTTTATCAAAATAAAATAAATGAAATAAGAAACTTTGACTATAATTCGTATTGTAATAGTTTAATTTACGGTGATATTAACTCTAATGATGGTACTAAACAAAATGAATTTAATGTTTGTATATCGACAAAAACATTAGAAAATCAGAATGAAGAATTGTTATATTCTCAACTATTAGAAGATTGTTTTACTAAAAATAGATTAAATGAAGAACTAAATAAGGCAAAATTTGATAATAATCAAACCTTAATTAGTGAAATTGAAAGTCAGCTATTAGATGTTAATAATGACATCAATAGATTAACTACAGATTATAATAACACTATTAGTTACGATGAATCTAAGCAGTCGTCAATAATAGAAAATAATGATACGCAAAATACAATTATTAAAACTGCGGAATTATTAAATACTAATACTGAAAATATTACTGACAATTCAGGTAATTTAGTTTTAAGTGATACACAAAAAATAGAACTAGACATTATCTACAATAAAAATATATCACAAATAAGTGATTTATCGGTAGAACTTGGAGAAACAAATATTCTATTAAATCAAAACTTAATAGAACAAAATACGATAATATCGGGTACTAAGATTGAACAAAATAATGTTGGTAATACTGTATTAGAACCACTATCTGGTGGAACATTAGGTACTGGAGATGGTATATGTGATTTTATTGACCCATCATTATTAACCTCTTCACTATCAGGTGCGTTATTATACAACGGTTTAAATATCCCATTAGAATGTTGTAATTCCAATGCAATTCCATTAGATGGTACATTTACTTTTATTGGTAGAGAATGTTTTTATAGTAGTAAACAGGAAGAAATAAAAAATTGTTGTGATGTAATCGATACATTAGTAATTGAACAATCACTAGAAGAACTACAACAAGAGATACCAACTATCGAACAAAAAACCCAAGAATGTTATGATAATTGGTACAACAAATTGGTAGGGGATTATGAAGTTTATGAAGAAGAAAATAATAGTAATTTTGATTCATATTTAAATAAATTAAAAGTTAATTTTAAATTATTTGTTAATAATACAAATGATGATACTCAGACAAATATAGACACAGGTTTAACTTATTTACCATATACACAAGGGGTTAACCCAATATGGGAATGGGATCCTACTAATGGGTATACTGGAGTTATTTTAGAAGGTACTGAACAAGAGATTGCGGTAATTGAAGATGGTATATTTAATCACCTATCACAATTAAATGTACCATATAACTCAGAGATGTTTGAACCTGAGTGGCAAACATTTAATTTTACGATACCAGAGTGTGTATGTGATGATTTACGAAGATTATATCCAAACAAAGAATTCTTCTTGTCTATTGGTATAGAGAATTATGAATGTTCATTGTGTTTATTGGTTGATAATATACAAGTTAATGTCGCAGATTGTCAAACAAATAGAATACTATCAATAAATGATTGTATGATACCACAATTAAGTTGTGTTATAGACAATAAAAAATCTTGGGTTTATTATGATGATGGGGTAATTAAACAAACAATATACCCTAATGGTGATTGTAATACTGGTTCTACATCTAATTATGAAATAGTTAAATTAGGTGCGCAACAAGAAAGACTATGGTTAGATTTAGAATATAGATATACAGATTATGATGTTAACCATTCTGATTTAATATTAAATGTTAAAAATTCAACTTTCAGTATTGATCCTGCGAAGGCAATAGAATGTGACGTATTTAATTATTGGAAAAATATCGATTGTAATAATTGTATAAATAGTTGTACATCTGCAAATACAGTTATATTTAGTGGGCAAGTTTATAGTTCTACTACATTAGAAAATTATACTTTAGATTTATCGGCATCAAGATCAGGATTAACATTTAGTTGTTCTACGTTTACAGATTTATTAGAAAATCAAGTATTAGAGTTGAAAAATAATTACTATACACTAACCTCGAATTATACTACATCACTAAATGCGTCTTATTATGAATTATTAAATTTAGGTTCTTCACTAAGTAAATTTAGTATACAAAAAAATAATTGTGGTACTGATACTTTAATATTAAATAATAATCGAGAAATTGATAATTTATTTGGGTTAATTACCGAAAATTATGATGGTACTATATCATTTTATGAATCTTATATTTACACAGGTAGTACACCATATACTGGTGGTACTTTGGTTGAAGTTTTAAGTGGTATAACTGCGCAAACATTCAACCAAACCCCATTTGTAAATTCTGGTTGTTGTAAAACAATTAATAATTTACTTAATAGTGAAGGTGTGGGAGGTTTAGATTTAGGTAAGAACTATCAATGGGATAGTAACATCAGTGCCTGTGTTTGGAAACCAATAAATGGTTGTTCTAATTGCAATGGGGATTGTGAATATTGTGGTACATTAAACGAGTGTTCTAATGGTTTTTATACGGGTACTTCTTATAATGTCTGTATTAATCCATTAGATTATTTAGATATACAACCATCAGAGATTAATATTAAAGCAGTATTTGATCAATTAGTACAAACTAATTTAATTGATGTTAAGAGTAGACAAACAATTAGTGATTATCCATTATTAAGGTTGTTCTATGAATTATACCTAAACGCAAGTAATTGTGGTAAAGACTTATCTGGTAAATATACATACGACACTATGTTTGAGTTTATGGATAAGATTGGTAACTATTGGTTAGACTTATTAGAACAAGTTGTACCTGCAACTACTATATGGGAAGGGTGTGATAATTCTGGAAAGATATATAGAAATACTATTTTTGATAACAATAAGTTTAACTATAAGAGATATAGTTTGAATTTCATAGATGTTGAAGTTGATTGTCCATTATCTGCACAAACAGACTTTAGTATTGGTTCTGAAACTAAACATTCATTAGTAGAACAAAAACCTATATATCCATCAAGTCCTGAAATAACACAACTTAAGACTAACATATTAAATAAAGAGTTGGAGATTACCCTACTTAAGAAACAAATTTCTGTTGAACAAAGTAAGTTATGTGCAATAAGACTACAAGATTTAGACACACCAAATCTACAAGATTTAATTGATTCACAACAAAGTCAAATTGATTTACTTAATAGTGAGTTAGATAAATTAAATCAACAATTAGTAGAATTAAATAATCAATTAGGTACATTAGAAAATGAGTATTTACAACAACAACAAAATTATTATATGAACTTTATGAGTTGTAGTGGTATAACTCAAAACCTAATAAATGCACAAAATAATTTATCTGGATTTACACAAGGTACTACCGCATATGAAACACAAAGAAACTTTATTGCAGGACTTAGAGATAAATATAATAAGTGTGTTAGAAAGGCGAATACGTTAGTAAGTGATTATAATACAGTGTTTATAACACAAATATATGACAGTAATGAATATGAGGGTAATGTAGAGATATTTGGGGATCCTGATTTTGATATACCTAATTTCACTAAAACATTACCACCAGAACAATTATCTGGATGGTATTATAATCAAGAATTGATACATAATTGTTAATGATTTAAGTTAATTTTTTAATATATATAATAAAAAGAAAAAGATGGTATTAAAAAGATATAACAACACAAAATATATTAATCATAATGAACTAATTAATTTATCATATAAGTTAATATAATTTAAATATGGCAGGAATTAGAGGTAAAATAGTAAATCCAATATCAATAGGAGGTGAAGTTATAACTGAAATTGAATCACCTATTAACTTAAATATAGGTACTGATATGAATTATCAGGCATCCTCTATGTCTACATTTTTAAAAACAGAAAAATCATTATTCCTACCTACAGATTTATCTAAAATAGATGATATATTTTTATTATCTAAACCTGATAAATACGGACAATCCATATTTAGAAATAGATTAACAGAAAAAACAATACCATTAAATTTTTCAGGTAACGTAAGTGACTCGAATTCTGAGATAGAAATTACTGAGAATAATGAAATACTTTATATAGATAATGGTAAAAAATATCAGTTACTTTCTAGTAGAAATGAAAGTAATAACTATGGTTGGGAACCTGTAAGTAATAGGGCGAAATATAATCATATAGAAAGATCGGACTTTGATAGTTTTGATTTCCCACAAGTTACGATAAGAGGTGTTAGAAAAATCCCTGCCACTACCGCAGATACTTTATGTGGTCCAGTAACATATACTGGTGAAACATATGATAGAATGAATTATAATTGGTTCTTTGGTAAAAATTCAGGGATTTCATTTAACCCTATACAAAGTGGTGGAACACCAGTTATATTAAGTGGGGCGATGGAATCACAAGAAGGTGTTGCCTCATTATCTAATAAAGAGGGGAAACTACTATTCTATACAAATGGTGAAACGGTTTATACTAGCGGAAACACAGTTATGTCTAATGGTACGGGTTTATCTAGTTCGGGAACCTCAACACAATCAGTTGTTATTGTCCCTAAACCTGAATCTGATAAGTATTATTTGTTTACTACAGATTATAACGGTAATCCTAATGGATTTGAATATTCTATAGTTAATATGGGATTACAAAACGGAGATGGTGTAGTTGAAACAAAAAACATTAAACTTATTAATTCACCATTAACTGAAAAAGTAACTGCGTGTAGTAATACATCTGAAGACTCTTATTGGGTTATAACACATACAAGTGGTGATACATCATATTATACGTATAAATTATCTTCTACAGGATTAAGTGGACCGATAATCACAAATATCGGTTCTACACACAATACTGCGAGAGGTTATATGAAGACATCGCCTGATTGTTCTAAATTAATATCTTTATTATATGATGAGGATATTATAGACATTTTTGATTTTGATTCCACAGGTGGTACGTTAAGTAATTTTATATCATTAACGGGAATGACTTTTGATATTGGACCTTATGGGTTGGAGTTTTCTTCAGATTCTTCTAAGTTTTATGTTAGTGAAGGTGCAGGTGAAAAAGTATATCAATTTGATTTAACTTATACCTCTTCTACTGAAATGATAGACAATGTAATTGAGGTAGGTAACATTAGTGGGGCGAGTTTTGGGGCACTACAATTAGCACCTGATGAGAGAATCTATCTTGCGGATTATAACAATACTAATTTACATATTATACATAGATCGAATGGTTTGGGTGTACAATGTAATTTTGAAAGTGATGGTTTATCTTTAACTAATAGTGGTATCACCGGTACATCTTCATATTGGGGATTACCTAATGTTATAACGGACAAATCTATTTCTTGTGATAGATCAGTTTATATTATACCTAAAAGTAGGACAGGATACTTATTTGACGTTTTAGTGAATAATGTTAATAACGTAGTTGAACCTAAAAAACTTTCATTGTTTGGTGAGGTTTATAGATACGAACAAAGTATTGGTGAATTTACTAAATCCGCATTATCTAATTTTGTTATAGATTATAAAGATTTAACCGCTAATACAAGTAATAACATTTATATACCTACATTAAATATAGGTGAGGGTGAATTTTTAATAAAATCTTACTGGACTTATAATGTAAACACGTTATTGGCAAAGAAACAAAAAGTCACAAAAAATACTATTAATACATATAAAAGAGGTGAATTATATGGTTTATATGTTCCCGAAACGGATTGGTATTTTATATCTTTGTTTGAATCACAAAAACCACTATTTAATAGTTCTACCGCACCTCAACCTCAAGACATAGGTAATTTAGTAGTACAAAGTAGGTTTACTGAAAGTGGTACTACTGAGTACGTAGTAAATGGTTTATCTGACCCAATAGTCTCATATAATGGTTCTGTATTGGCTAAGAATATTGAATATAGTGCAGTTACCTCTGCAACTACACCATATATTAAATTATTATTTAATCCATTACCTAATCAAGTTTTAACATATGCATATATTAATAATGGAGGTAGTGACGATTTATTGGCGGATTTATATACGATATCTACAACAATAAAAAGTGGCGCAACTAGTACACAATCCTCTACAGATAGAGTATTTTATAATACCACACAAAATAAATATGAATTTTATTTGACTAGTGTCCCTAATAGTGATGTTGTTTTATCTTTAAATGGGACAATATTAAGTAAAGATATTGAATATTACTTATCTTTATCTGATAGTAGAAGAATTATATTTGAAGATGATTTAGTTGTTGGCGATATAATAGAAGCGTTTTATGTTCCTACTGCCGCGATAAATGGGTTAGTACCTAATAATACGCCTATAATTAGCTGGTCTATCAACGATGCACCAACACAAACATTTGGTAGGTTTACAATAGAAGTGACTGATCCTACTGATGAATTTTTTGAATCAATAGAATATAGTTTTGTTGTTGACTATATTATAGGACAAAAAACATATAGTGATACTATAACATTGACAAATGCAGTCGCAGGTGATAAATTTATATATAGGGTTAAAAATGAAAAATTTTATACCCCTATTATTGGTGAAACTATTTATAGTGTAAACTATAGTGATGTAAATAATATAGAAATACAATTTAATAGTGGGCAATCATATTAAAATAATAACATTTGATATATTTATTAATAAATAAAAGAGGAAATGAGTTACATTAATAAACAAGATACTACCTTAGTAAGAGTTAAACTAACTGATATTGGTAGAGAACAATTAGCAAAAGGACAATTAACCTTTACTAATTATATGATTGGGGATTCAGAAGTCGACTATAATTATGTTAAAGGATGGAGTGAATTTGTACCCAATGAAGGTGCAGCAACAGGACAATTTTGGTTTCCTGAAGCGGATGGTAATATAGATAAAAATATATTTTCAAAAGTACTAAGACCAAAAGACGACAACCCATTTTTTTCTTCATTCCTTTTAAACCAAAGTAACCAATTCATATTTCCTCTAAACCAACAAAGTAATATACAATTAATAAAAGGTATAGTTACTAATGAGGCAGATGATAGAGGATTCTTTTCTGGGTCCACAGTAGACACAGGATTGATACCACAAACAGGAACAGATTTCATTAAAGAAACTGGTACAATAGATTTAGTTAATTTTGATGGTTCTATAGATGTAACTACCTTCACACAAGGTGTGTTATCTGGTATTACGTTAACTAACACAGAAGTTAATGATTATATTATATTTAGATTTACAAACCCAACATTAGGTAGTCAAACTGGGTCAACAATGACTGCGGCGACAATAAATACTACATATAATATTACATCTATTAGTGGTTCTACAATTAAAGTAGATAGAGTTTTACCAACGTTAAACGCATATTCAGGAACAATTATTACATATTATACTTTACCTGGCGGTGATAACCCTACAGATGATTACTATGGGACTAATTCATTGGCTGCGTATTGGAATACTGGTACATTATCATTTGATAGTAGTTGTGATATATGTAATGAAAATATTCCAGTGTGGAATATGAATAATGTGTGGACAGAAAACCCCGCGGGACTTTACAAAGATTCTCCCGTTAATTATCACGAACATAATTTATTCGGTTCAGAACAATTCACAGGTTCTAAACAATATTTAGGTTATAATGAAAATTTAGTTTGTAACACAAATGATGCGACATCAATATGTGGTACCGATCAACCTATAAGTTATATTGACCCTTATAAGAAATCAATATCTATCTTACATTATTCTAATAGTTGTATATCTAATTTCTACGGAGAACAATTTTATATCGATGAGGAAACAGGTAAATTATTGAATTTAGATATTCCTGTTATGTGGCACAGAAGAAATGATGTTGGTACTGCGAGTGGTACTACATTAGGTATGAGATTTACTTCAGATACAATTAAGAAAACATTGTCATCTAATAATGATGTTGAGTATTATGATTTAATTGAATATAGTGGTATGTCGGTAACTCCGACAATGCCATTAGTAGTTGGTAAAATATTCCCACAATTAAAAATTGTTGTTATTGATAATGAGGAGTTAGTTGCTGCGATGTCATATAAATCGAATAGAAACTATACACTACCTGACTTATCTGCAGAATTAGTTACATCAGTTAATGGTAATTGTACTGGAGTGTTAAAGGCGGGTGAAACATTGTTTATGACTTATTGGTTAGAAAATGTTGGTACAGGATCGACAGGTACGACAACAGTGACTACACCTACACTACCTTGTCAGAGATATACTGTTATCGACAACAAAACAAGTTCTGATAAAGATGTTCAGTTTAGAATTAGTAACGTAGATCATTTACCATATATGAGAAAAAGGGAAGATTCTGGATATGATGGTTATGGTTTCTTTGCGGATTCATTTAAAGTTCTAGCACAAGTAATAAATAGAGATACACAAAATAGACCTTCTCCATCGGGATGGAAGGTTGTTGACTTTACATCGACAAACATCACAGGAAATAGTGGTGAAACAATTAACCCACTATTACTACAGAACCAAAATCCAAACACAACAGGATTTATTTTAACAGGTTCTTTATATACTGGTGGTACACAATTTAATTTAGGTGAAGAATTAGATATGTCAACCGCACAATATTATGGTAAGATGACTTTTGGAGATGAAAGATTATTCTATGGTAATTTAAGAACACATATTGCGGCGACAATATATAAATCACTATTTAATATTAACATAGATGGTGCAACAATTGCATCTAGTAGTAATACTACATATGATTTTGGTTTAGATAGGTATGTTAGTGAGATAGGTGTGTTAGATAATAACAATAATTTAGTATTGGTTGGTAAGTTGTCTAGACCTATTAGATTGGCAGATTCTACTACCGCATCAATAGAATTAACAATAGACTTTTAAATAATAAAAAATGGGATTTATAGATAGTGCAACTACGGTAACAATCAGAGCGAGATTAACTAATCTTGGTAGAGAGAAGATATTGACAAATAACAATACTATCTTCACTCATTTTATTTTGGGTGACTCTGATGCAAATTATAACACAAGTGAAAAACTAACAACTGGAAAGATACCTACAAATAGTGGTAATTTAGGTGTGAATAGTACAACTAATGATAACATATTTGAAAATGTGGGTATTGGTAGTAAATTATTTGTGACTGTTGCGCCTACTACTAAAAAATTAGTGGAGAAAAATTCTAATAAAATTAATATGGAAATCGCAAAAGTAGGTGAAAACACAGTTAGTGGTAGTTCTCTTACTTATGTACAATTAGATAGAACAGACACTAGTAGTGTTAACACTAACTATTTTAAAAGTTTATCTTTACCGATAAAAAAAGCAGATGTTAATGTATTTACAGGTACTACGTCACAAAACGGTGGTTGGTCAGATACACCATTTAGCGGTTTAGGTGTGAGTAATGTACTTATGGGTGTAATCGATAACGACAAATATGGTGAGATTATAGATGGTAAGTCAGTTAAACTAGAGATACCTGTTTATACTGGTTACACAACAGGAGGTACACCTACTGGATTAACTTCATATACATTATATTCTACATATCCTAAAACTACAATACCTAAAACTGATTTAGATTCAGATTATATTGATAGAAGTAGTTACCCACAAACATTATTTAGAAGAAAAATTAATGTATCTTATTTAGTTTCTGATGATATACAAAAACCTAACAATGATTCTTCTAAGAGTTGGTCAACTGGGTATGATTCATTTAAACCATTTAGTTTAAACAACAAAGAATTAATAAATGTGCAAACTATTTCATCTACAGGAATAAATGCGGACAAAATTGCGGGTGTGGTTTATTTAGATAAAGGTATTTTTGCAATTACCGATCAAACTATTGTTAATAATGTTGCAACTAATTTTAGCGGTGATCCTGAAACTACAACAGTAAATAATTCATTAGGACTTTACTATTACACTGGTGGTAGTTATAATTGTGTTGTAGATAGTATACAAAAAGATTTAGTTCAGAACATTGTGTGTATTGCGGCAAGAGGTGAGTTTTACAATTCACAAAATGAAACTCTAACTGTTACTGACGATGTTAGAATTAGTGAAGTGGCTATTACAGATGTGGCAGGTAATGTTTTAGCGATTGGTAAAACAGACAGACACATAGTTAAAAAGAAGAACGATTTTGTAGTCTTTGACGTACAAATTGTTATATAATAGTAAGAAAAAAGTTTTTTATGAGTAGAATATTGGGATTAGATGTCTCAACCAAAACGATTGGTATATCGTTATTCGAAGACAATGGTGATAGTGGTAAACTACAGATGTTAACACACATCACCCCAAAGGTAAAACCAAAACCACAAGATAACATTGAATTGTTAATTAAAAAGGCGCAAATATTTCAGTTTGAGTTTTTAGAGAAGTACAGTGATATTGATATCAGTAGAGTTATTATTGAGGAACCATTGGTGAGATCCAATAATGTAAACACTGTGGCAACATTATTAAGATTTAATGGTATGATTTGTAGGTCAGTGTATGAGGTATTAAACATCATCCCAGAATTCATTTCATCTTATGACGCTAGAAAGTACGCATTTCCTGAATTAATGGAAATAAGAAAGTTCAATAAAAAAGGTGAACCATATAGTGAAAAGGAAATAGAAAAGAAACAACCTGTTTTATTTGGTGGACATTCTTGGGATGTGGATAAGAAACAAGTTATATGGGAAAAGGTAAATGAAAGAGAACCACAAGTTGTATGGTTATATAACAAACACCAAAAACTAACTAAAGAAAATTATGATATGACTGACGCATATGCGTGTGTTTTAGGACAGATGAGGAAAGAAGGTAAGTGGGTATAATGTAAATGTTATAGTTAATTGTGAATATCGATCTGAAAGGATCGATATTTTTTTTATCTAAAAATTTGTTTATTTGGAAAACTTGTGTATATTTGTATTTAAATGTCAGAATTAATAGTTGAAATATTAGAAGGTATATTGGGTGAATCCAAAAACCATTATGAAAACAAAGGACAAATATCTTTTGATTGTCCCGTATGTTCTCACGAAATAAAGGGTTTGGATAAGGGTGATGGTAAAGGTAACTTAGAAGTCAACTATGGATATCATGTTTATAAATGTTGGGCGTGTTCAGAAACACACGATACACATGGTACGTTATATAAATTAATAAAGTCTTATGGGACTAAAGGTGACCTAAAAAGATATCGTTTAGTAAATCCTAACATAGAGATAAAAAAGAAAGAAGTAAAAGAGATAAAAGGTTTACCAAAAGATTTTATACCTTTATCTGAAGAGAATGATAGTTACGAATATAAAAAGGCGTTAGAGTATCTAACCAAAAGGAACATTGGTATGGATATTATTGAAAAATATAATATTGGTTATTGTGAACAAGGTGATTATTCACATAGGGTGGTATTCCCATCTTATGATATCCATAATGATATTAATTATTTCTTAGGTAGAAGTTATGAAAAGTATACTAAACTAAAATATAAGAATCCTGAGATACCTAAAACAGAAATAATTTTCAATGAAGGTAAGATTAATTGGGATTCTAATATCTATATTGTTGAAGGTGTTTTTGATCATATAGTAGTACCTAATAGTATACCTATGTTGGGTAAAGTTATTAGTGATGACTTATTTTCTAAGTTAGTTAAAAACGCTGAGTGTAAAGTTATAATACTTTTAGATTCTGACGCTTATTCAGATGCACTTAAGTTGTATAAAAAACTAAACTCTACTAAATTACATAATAGGGTTTATATAATAAAATTACCTAAAGGATATGATATTTCAGATGTCAATCAAAAGTTAGGTAGTAAAGGAGTGTTAAGTGTTTTGTCTTCCGCCAAAAAGATTAAAGAAAGTTTAATTTAATATATATGTACAGTCAAAGAACGATAAAAAACAAAATGTTAGTTGGTTTAAGAAAAGTAGGATTTATAAAAAAACAAACTACTATAAAACCTATGAAGTGTAGGACTATTACTAATTATAATCCGTATGAGTCAGATATAATCGCTCAACAACATGTTTACATTCAAAACAAGTTAAGTGTTAAGAAAAACTGTAAGTTTGATGTTGAGACAAGAACCTGTGTTTGTGGTAGTGATTTAGATGGGTTTTTAAATAATAAATGTAAATAAATATTATGAAAGTATTTTTAGATGATGTGAGAGTCCCATATGATGTTTTTAGGTTAAATATAAATCCATTGTATGAAAAAAACGAAGATTGGGTAATAGTTAGAAATTATTATGAGTTTATAAATTATATTACTAAGTTTGGATTACCTGAATTCGTATCTTACGATCATGACTTATCTTTCGATCATTATTTAGAAGAAAACCAAAGTGACATAGATTATGAAAACTTAGAAGAAAAAACAGGATACGATGCGTGTAAATGGTTATGTGAATATTGTTTAGAAAATGATTTACCCATACCTTCTTATTACGTTCATTCTGCAAATCCTGTTGGGAAGAAAAACATAGAGAGTTATTTGGAAAATTTTAAAAAACACAATATATGAAAAAGTATTTCGGTCGCCTATTTAGATAAGTCTCTGACGAAAGCTCGGATTTTAACTTTATCCCAGTTCTTTAAATCTTCACCATTATCACCTAATAGTAATATGGACATAGTACGATGCCAACCTTCTATGAGTTCATATTTACCATTAGGTTTTTTCTCCACAATGACAGGTTCGTTCATACCAGTAGATTTGGCGAGACTTCTTTGTGTTTGTGTTCTTTCTTCGTCATCAGGTACTTGATACGCATCTATATTACCGAAGTCTCTTTCTAAGAACGCATTTACTGTCCTATCATCGAAGTCTTCTGGGTTTACATTTAAAATTTCTAATTTCCAAGGACCTTTTAAAAATTCACCCCAATAACCTCTTGTCATCAACAATGGATCCCCATAATATTCTTTTTCTATAGTTTCAAATTCATTAACAATATTATTGTAGAAAAAATCTTTAAGAACGTGTTCGGGTGTCATAGGGTAAGCCTTCCTTAACCTTTCATACATTTTCTTACCTAAGTTATGATCTTTGTAAATGGGGACATCTTCTACAATACCCATTTCATATTCATCACTATTAGGAGAGGCGTTAGACACTCTCCAATAATCTAAATCTTCCTTTAATATTCTCCTAATTAAATTTTTCATTCTTTAATTTCTATTTTTGTATCGTAATCCCAAGTGTCTACTACGTCAGTGTCTACATAATCCTCATTTATTATATATTCATCTATCATATATTCTAACATTATTGGTATATATGTTTTACGTGAATAATATTCATCATATACTACAGTCGCATAATAAGTGCGAATACCCCTCATCTCTTTCAATTTGGGTAAGTCTATTTGTTCGGGAGATATCGTTAATATTTTATCCCCCCATTTATTTACATTCTCATAAAAACACGCATAGATAAAATCTACCTCATCTGCGTCTTCATGACCCATAGTTTTTTGAATGTGTCTGAAAATTGTTTCATATGTTTCATGTTGACTATCTAAATCACTAATACTAAATTTATTATTGCGAATAAATTGTGAATATAATAACTGACAAACTTTTAAAATATATTTTTTATTTACATATAATTCTGACATAATTTGTTTTTTTAAATAAAAATGCTTATTATTATTATAAATATTACATAAATGAATATAATTAAAGAATTATCTAAATTTAATCATATTAAATATTATGATGAACCACATAAATATTACATAGATGGT
>Ga0102957_1000330_pt1 | contig 14101 bp, 17 predicted proteins | sample SalPon2_A_H2O_MG_2_FD_84517 | JGI IMG/M metagenome (GOLD analysis project Ga0102957, IMG submission 84517) | Salt pond water microbial communities from South San Francisco under conditions of wetland restoration - Salt Pond MetaG SF2_A_H2O_MG | ecosystem: Environmental > Aquatic > Non-marine... | reverse complement strand
TGCCCGGGTGGCGGAACTGGTAGACGCAAGGGACTTAAAATCCCTCGGGAGTAATCCTGTACGAGTTCGATTCTCGTCCCGGGTACCATAGCTTGATTAAGGGGTCGGCCGATTGGCTGACCCCTTGTTTTTTATGCCTCTTTTGACTGATCTTTTGCTTTTCATGCCATCGACCCAAAGAAAAACAGGCTGCTTACCTCTTATTACCTGACTGAAAATAAAAGAATTTTATATAAGAAACAATCTTGTTATATTCTAAAGCGCTGACCTGCTCAGCATTTTATACTTTTCTTCGCCAGTCGTTTTTGGAGCCTGAACAATATGGGTGTTACAGTTGTTATCCCAGCACGTTATGCTTCCACTCGGTTTCCTGGTAAACCGCTCGCTGATTTGTGCGGTAAGCCGATGATTCAGTGGGTCTATGAGCGTTCGTCACTTTGTAGGTCGGTCGGCAGGGTTATCGTTGCAACCGATGATAATCGCATTGCTCAAGCTGTGGAAGCCTTTGGTGGTAATGTTGTCATGACCCGCGGAGATCATCCGACGGGCACGGATCGTTTGGCTGAAGTTGCCCAAGGCCTCGATGACGAGTTGATCGTCAATGTTCAGGGCGATGAACCCCTGATCGACCCGGCCATGATCCAGGCAGCCGTTGCACCTCTTCTGGCCGACAGTTCGATTCCCATGGGGACGCTGAAAACTCCCCTGACCTCGGTCGAGGAGTTTCTTAACCCCAATGTTGTCAAGGTCGTCACCGACCAGCAAGGCTTTGCGTTGTATTTTTCCCGTGCGCCAATCCCCCATCCACGTGATTTCAATGACGATGTCGAACATCGTTGGCCTGAATTGGCAACAGCCAAGCACATCGGCCTTTATGTCTATCGTCGTGAGTTTCTTCTCGCTTATCCGCAGTTGAAGTCGACGCCTCTGGAAACACAGGAATGTCTTGAACAGTTACGTGCTCTTGAGCATGGCTACAGAATTCGTGTCGCAGAGACTGAGTTAGTGGGGCAGGGGGTTGACACCCCTGAAGATCTGGAGCGGGTGAAGATTTTATTGTCTTCCTAGAAGGTTAGATTATGTTTTCGGCAATAAGGGGTTTTCATTTCACCTGCGGAAGTGTAAAATCTCAGGCTTGTTTGTTTTTGTCAGTAAATCTGTTGATCGGTCAGGAGAATCCATGAAGACCAAGTTTATTTTTATCACCGGCGGCGTTGTTTCCTCTCTCGGAAAAGGCTTGGCAGCCGCATCTATCGGTGCTCTGATGGAAGCACGTGGCTTAAAAGTTTCCATGCAGAAGTTGGACCCCTATATCAACGTTGATCCGGGAACCATGAGCCCTTTTCAGCACGGTGAGGTTTTTGTCACTGATGATGGTGCTGAGACCGATCTGGATCTAGGCCATTATGAGCGCTACACCACCGCTAACCTGACCAAAAAATCCAACTTCACGACCGGCCAGGTCTATGATTCAGTTATTCGTAAGGAGCGCCGTGGCGATTATCTGGGTGGTACGGTTCAGGTCATCCCCCATATCACCAATGAGATCAAGAGCAAGATCCTGGAAAATTCCAAAGGCGTCGATCTTGCGCTTGTTGAGGTTGGCGGTACCGTTGGTGATATCGAATCCCTGCCTTTCCTGGAGGCCATTCGCCAGTTCCGCACCGATCTTGGCCCTGAGAATGTCATCTATATTCACCTGACCCTGGTTCCCTATATTCCGACTGCCGGCGAGTTGAAAACCAAGCCGACTCAACACAGCGTCAAGGAGTTGCGCCAGATCGGAATCCAACCGGATATCCTGCTCTGTCGTTGTGACCGTGAACTGCCTCGTGATATGAAGAGCAAGATCGCCCTGTTCTGTAATGTCCGCGAAGACGCTGTCATTACGGCCAGAGACGTGGGGACAATCTACGAAGTTCCACTGGCCTTTCATGAAGAGGGTTTGGACGAAAGAATTATTGAATCGCTCAATATCTGGACCAAGAAGCCTGACTTGAGCGGTTGGCAAAGAATCGTTACGCGCGTTAAGGAGCCTGCAGGCGTGACGACAATTGCGATTGTCGGTAAATATGTTGATCTGACAGAGAGTTACAAGTCGCTTGCCGAGGCTTTGACGCATGGCGGCATCGGCAATAACTGCCGGGTGCAGTTGCAGTATGTTGATTCAGAGGCTCTGGAGCGGCACGGTGTTGGCTCGACGTTTGATGATGTCGACGGTATCCTGGTCCCGGGTGGTTTCGGCGAGCGTGGCAGCGAGGGGAAGATTGCTGCGATTACTCATGCCAGGGAAAACAAGATCCCCTTCTTTGGCATCTGCCTTGGTATGCAGATGGCCGTGGTCGAGTTTGCGCGTTCGGTCTGTAAAGTCGAGGAAGCCTATTCCAGTGAATTCAAGGAAGACGCCAAGAACCCTGTCATTCACATCATGGAAGGGCAGAAGAAGGTCAAGGGTAAAGGCGGCACAATGCGTCTTGGAGCCTATCCCTGTTCTTTGCAGGAGAAGACTCTGGCACGCAGAATTTATGGCCAGAAAGATATCGGTGAGCGCCATCGTCATCGTTTCGAATTCAATAACGCCTACCGCGAAGCGCTGGAAAAATGCGGGCTGGTCCTTTCCGGAGTTTATACGGAAGAGAACCTCGTCGAGATTGTCGAGATTACTGATCACCCATGGTTCCTCGGTTGCCAATTTCATCCTGAATTCAAATCACGGCCAATGGCTCCTCACCCACTCTTCGAGTCTTTTGTTGGCGCATGTTTCAAGGCCAGCAAAGGTCAGGATGGTCAATGAATAAAATACTTTCAGCGGGATCTGTAAAGATTGGTGGGGACAACCCTCTGGTGGTGATCGCTGGTCCCTGCGCCATAGAGAGCCTTGAGCATACCTTGCGCATGGCCAGGGCTTTACGCGAGATTGCCGAGCGTGTCGGTGCCAGCCTTGTTTTTAAGGCCTCATACGACAAGGCCAATCGGACGTCTGTTAAATCCTATCGCGGCCCCGGTATCGTAGAGGGGCTGAAAATTCTGCAAGCGGTTAAGGAAGAGACCGGTCTGCCAGTCATCTCCGATGTTCATGATGTTACTCAGGTTAAAGCAGCGGCCGAAGTCCTTGATATCATGCAGATCCCGGCATTCCTCTCTCGCCAGACAGACTTGCTGGTCGCTGTGGGTGAGACTGGCCGTATCGTTAATATCAAGAAGGGCCAGTTCCAGGCTCCCTGGGATATGGAAAATGCTATTGGCAAGGTTCTCTCCACCGGTAACGATAAGATCCTGTTGACCGAGCGTGGCGCTTGTTTTGGCTATAATAACCTGGTGAGCGACATGCGCTCTCTGGTGATCATGCGTCAACTTGGCTATCCGGTGGTTTTTGATGCAACCCACTCTGTGCAGTTGCCTGGTGGTGCCGGTTCCGCCTCTTCGGGCCAACGTGAATTTGTGGCGCCACTCTCACGTGCTGCTGTTGCCACGGGGATTGATGCTCTTTTCTGGGAAGTTCATGACAACCCCGAAAAGGCTCTATGCGACGGTCCGAACAGCCTGTCCCTTGACTCTGTTGAGGCCTTGTTGCGTACTATGCTGTCTCTTGATGAAATCGTCAGGTCATAAATGAATAAATATGCAGAAATTATTGAGGCGGCCCGCAAGGTCGTTCAGATAGAGGCCGATGCGGTCGAAGCTTTGGCTGCCCGTCTGGATGATCGCTTTGCACGGGCGGTAGAAATGATCCTTGCCTGTACCGGCCGCGTCGTAGTGACCGGCATGGGTAAGTCCGGTTTGATCTGCCAAAAAATGGCCGCGACCATGGCTTCGACAGGGACTCCCGCTATTTTCCTGCATCCCGCCGAAGGTGTACACGGCGATTTGGGGATGTTGATGAAAGGTGATGTTGTTGTTGCCGTTTCCAACTCCGGTGAGACCGAGGAAATTACCCGTATTCTACCTATTATCAAGCGTATGGGGCTCCCTCTGGTGGCAATGGCTGGTAACTCTGCCAGCACCTTGGCCCGGGCCGGAGATGTCTTTCTGGATATTTCCATTAAGGAAGAAGCCTGCCCCCTGCAGCTGGCGCCAACAGCGAGTACGACGGTCACCCTGGTTATGGGGGATGCCCTTGCTGTTGCTTTGCTCTTGCAACGTGGTTTCCGGGAAGAAGATTTTGCTCTTTTCCACCCTGGCGGTGCGCTGGGGAAGCGTTTGCTTTTGCGAGTCGAAGATCTGATGCATGTCGACGACTCTGTACCGACAGTTCTCGCCGGCACTCCTTTGAAGGATGCACTCTACGTCATCTCCAGTAAAAAATTGGGGATTACCGGTGTTGTAGATGAACAGGGCGACCTGCTTGGAGTCTTCACAGATGGTGACCTGAGACGTAAGATAGAGCAGGGCATAGAAGTCCTTAACCTCCCCATTTGTGAACTTATGGGTGGCAAGCCAAAGCGTATTTTGCGTACGAATCTGGCGGCCAAGGCGTTGCAACTGATGGAAGAACACAAGATTACATCACTCTTTGTTTTTGAGTCGGATGAAGAACAGAAGCCGGTCGGTATTATTCACTTGCATGACTTGCTCAAGGCCGGAGTGATCTGATGGTTTCAGACTTTGCCACAATCAAACTGCTGCTTCTCGACGTTGATGGCGTCATGACCGACGGACGTATCACCTATGATAACAACGGTGGTGAACTGAAGTCTTTTGATGTCAAGGATGGCCACGGTCTTAAACTCTTGCAAAGAGCGGGTATCGAGGTTGGCATCATTACCGGCCGCCAGTCGGCAGTCGTTGCCCGCAGGGCTGCAGAGCTCGGTATTGAACTGGTTTATCAAGGTGTGAAAGACAAGCTTGTTCCTTTCCATGAAATTCTTGAAAAGCTTAGGATCGCACCTGAAGAAGTTGCTTATGTCGGCGATGATGTCGTTGACCTGCCGGTTATGAGGCGGGTCGGTTTTGCAGTAACTGTTGCCGATGCTGTTGAAGACGTGAAGCCTTTTGCTGACCTTGTCACGACTCGTGACGGGGGGCGGGGGGCGGTCCGGGAAGTCTGTGATTTCCTTCTCAAGAAATCAGGCCGCTGGGCAGCTGTAGCCAATCGTTATTTCGAAGATTAGTCTCCCATACAATTCTCATGCCAAAGCTTTATATTGCGCTTTACAGTAAATATCCTCAAGTGTATACTTGTCCCTGCCCATGAGCTATCTAAAACCCCGTAATTTTCTGCTCGTTCTGGCCTTGATTCTGGCCCTGGCGCTGCTGGTCCTGATCGCCATGCGTTACAGTCCTGAAAGCCAGTTGGAAGCAGTTGTAAATTCTTTACCCAAGGGAATTGATGTGGCTCTGGAGGATATTGACTATACTCATATAGAGGATGGCAAACCGCGCTGGAGGCTGGTGTCTAGCCAGGTGGAACGAAGGGCGGATTCAGGCATCCTGGGGCTTGCTGAGCCTGAATTGAATTTTTTTGATGAACAGGGTGAGCCTGCAGGCTCCGTTCATGCGGTTAAGGGCGAACTCAGCAGTGATTATCAAGTTGTTAAGCTGCGCGGTGATGTTTTTTTGCAGCACGTCGGTGGGTATACGCTTCAGACGGAAAGCCTTGATTACGATCATGCTACGCAAAAAATGACGACCGATGCAGATGTTCTTATGGTCGCCGACGGTATGCGCCTTGAAGGTAAAGGGATGGCTGTTTATCTGCAAGAGAAGCGTTTACAGTTACACGCCGATGTTAAAGGCTTTCTCGATCCGGGAAAAATGAATTGACCATGACTATGAACAAAATCGTTATTATCTTTATCTCCCTGATGCTTCCCTTGTTCGCTCAGGCCGCCCCAGAGTTTTCGTCTGAAAATCGAGGCCCGGTTGAAGTGACATCCGACCGCCTTGAAGTTGACGATTTGGCTCAAACGCTTGTTTTTATTGGTAACGCCGTTGCCACACAGGATGATGTTACGATTCACGGTAACCGTTTGACGGTAAAGTACACGGGTGAAAAACGTGAGATCGAAAAAGTTGTTGCCGAGGGGTCTGTTCGTATCCTTCAAGGGAATCGGGTTGCGGTGGGTGAGCGAGCCGTTCTGTATCACCTTGAAGAGCGCATTGTTTTGACCGGGTCTCCAGAGGTTCGTGACGGTGATAATTTTGTCAAGGGCCAGGAGATTACAGTTTATTTGAATGACAAACGAAGTGTTGCCACGGGTGGTGCCGGCGGTCGGGTGAAGGCGGTTTTTTCTCCCAAAACGGAGGAAAAACCTTGAATCATCTGTTGGCTGCACGCGGCTTGTCAAAAAGTTATAAAGACAGGCAGGTGGTTTCATCTGTTGACCTGGATTTGAAGTCCGGGGAAGTGGTTGGCTTGCTTGGTCCGAATGGCGCCGGGAAAACCACCTCTTTTTACATGGTCGTAGGCCTGGTCCGCCCTGAACAGGGTGAGGTTTTCCTGGATGATGAGAACTTAACCTCACTGCCTATGCACCAGCGGGCACGAATGGGAATTTCCTACCTGCCTCAGGAAGCGTCGGTTTTTCGCAAGTTGACAGTTGCTCAGAATCTTATGGCGATTCTTGAAACAACAGGAAAGTCAGTACAGGAACAGACTGAGCGCAGAGACCAGTTGCTGGAGGATTTCCGCCTGACGCATGTTGAAAAATCTTACGGTTATGCTCTCTCCGGCGGTGAGAGACGTCGCGTGGAGATTGCCCGGGCCCTGGTGCTGGAACCAAGGTTTATATTGTTGGACGAGCCTTTTGCGGGCATTGATCCGCTTGCAGTCTTGGATATCCAGGAAATTATTACTGAATTGAAGAAACGCCAGATCGGAGTTCTGATTTCTGATCATAACGTTCGCGAGACACTCGGTGTTTGTGATCGTGCCTATATACTTAATGAAGGTAAAGTGTTGGAGCACGGCACGCCTGATGAGATCGCACAGAGTCCTAAAGCCCGGGCGATTTACCTGGGTGAGAAGTTCCGTCTTTAACTGAGGAACAAAGAGATAATAAGTTTTTTTGTGCAGAGCTTGACCTGAGGATGCTGCTTTCCATTATGATGGTGATATGGCTTTAGAAATAAGACAACAACTTAAGCTTAGTCAGCAACTGGTTATGACGCCACAGCTGCAACAGGCGATCAAGCTGTTGCAATTGTCGCGCATGGAACTGATGGATGTGGTGCGCGAGGAGCTTGAGGAGAACCCTGTTCTTGAGGAAGGCCAGGAAACTCCGGACGAGAAGACTCCAGGCGAGGAAGAACAGGCCGCTGCTGATGCACAGTCGCAGGAAACCACCCAGGAAGCAGAGGGTGAAGGCGACGGCATGGCGGATATTGACTGGAAGACTTATCTGGAAAGCTACAGCCTTGGCGGAACGACTGCAGACAGTTATGAAGACGATGATGATCGTCCTTCCTATGAGAACCTCCTGACCAAGAAAACTTCGCTTGCCGATCACCTTATGTGGCAGCTCAACCTCTCCCGTCTGGAAAACCTGGAACGCGCCATTGCCGGTGAGATTATCGGTAACCTGGATAATGATGGTTACCTCCATGTCTCGGTCGAGGAGCTGGCCGAGCATGCCGCCTGCACAACAGAAGTGGTCGAAAGGGCTCTCTCCGCGGTCCAGGATTTCGATCCTCCCGGCGTTGCCAGTCGCAATCTGCAGGAATGTCTTCTCAAGCAGATTGATCTGCTTGAGATGTCAGAAGACCTTGTCGGAGTTATCCTGAGGGATCATCTGGAAGAATTGGAAAATCGGCGCTACCAGGTTATCGCCAGGAGTCTCCAGGTGCCCCTGGAGGACGTGTTTGCTGCCGCCAAGTTTATCAGCAGTCTCGATCCTCGACCGGGCAGTCAGTATGGTCAGGACGATGTCCACTATATCGTTCCGGATATCTTCGTCTACAAAATCAGTGATGAATTTGTTGTTGTCCTGAATGATGAAGGACTGCCCAACCTTCGCATTAACTCCTTTTACCGTAACGCGCTCTCCGGTTCAGCTCAGCTTGATGCAAAAGCCGGTGAGTATATTCAAGAGAAGTTGCGCGGCGCGCTCTGGCTGATCAAGAGCATCCATCAGCGACAAAGGACGATCTTTCGTGTCACCAAGAGTATCGTCAAATTCCAACGTGAGTTTTTTGAGCGTGGTGTCGATTACCTCAAGCCACTGGTCTTAAGAGATGTTGCTGAAGATATCGAAATGCACGAGTCTACGGTAAGCCGTGTTACGACCAATAAGTACGTACAGACACCACAAGGCCTCTTTGAACTTAAATACTTTTTTAACAGCGGTATCAATACGACCGGAGGTGATTCTGTTGCTTCGGAAAGTGTGAAGAGCAAGATCAAGGAACTCATTGCCGAAGAGAATACCCGCAAGCCTTATTCAGACCAGAAGATTGTTGACCTCCTGCGCGATCAAGGGATTGATATTGCTCGCCGGACGGTGACCAAGTATCGTGAGATGCTGGGTGTTGGTTCGTCGACACAAAGAAAAAGACTCTTTTGAGCGTGTCTAATTCCCGAAGAGGGCCTCTTAATCCAAGCTTTGGGATGGTTTTCTGCAAACCAGCGGGTATAATTGTTAACACATGGTCTTGTTGATAACCTTTAACCAGGAGGTTCGAAATTATGCGCATAAATGTGACCTTTCGACATATGGAAACGAGTGAGCCCGTACGTGATTATGTTGAAGAGAAACTAATAAAGGTCAAGAAATATATTGATGAACCTGTTGATGCGCAGGTTGTCCTCTCAGTAGAGAAAAAAATTCGACACAAAGCGGAAGTTTCTCTCGGCGCCAAAGGGATTACAATCAAGGCCTCCGAAGAAACCTCGGACATGTATGCGGCGATTGACGGTGTCTTGGATAAGCTGGATCGTCAGTTGAAACGTTACAAGGATAAGATCAAGATGCACAAGCCACTCAGTGGACGGGAGCGGCGAGTGGAGAAAACAATTTTCACAGCAGAGAGTATCGATGAGGGTCACGACGAGCCGAGTATCATTAAATCGGACAGTTTTCATGTGAAACCGATGTCCGTTGACGAAGCAGTCATGCAGATGGATCTGCTCGATAAGGAGTTTCTGGTCTTCACAGATTCGTCTTCGGATGAGATTAATGTTGTGTATCGTCGCAAAGATGGTAATTATGGCTTGATTGTCCCTCAGTCCTAGGGCATTCTTTACAGCAGGCGGCAATCTGTCGCCTGCTGTTGTATTTTCTAACACTTTGACTAATCAGGTTAATCGTGAAATGAAGATTTCGGAGTTGCTTGATCCTGCGGCGATCGTCGCAGATTTAAACGGAACGGGTAAGAAAGACGTTTTGGCAGAGTTGACAGATGCTCTGTTGAAGGCTGATTCGAGCCTCGTCCGTGATGATGTTCTGAAAGTCCTGATGGAGCGGGAACGTCTCGGCTCAACGGGGATTGGAGATGGTGTCGCAATCCCTCACGGCAAGTTGAAGGATATTGACCGCCTCCTGATTTCCTTTGGCTTGAGCCGGCAGGGGGTCGATTTTGATTCCATGGACGGTAAGCCTGCGCACCTTTTCTTCCTGCTGGTTGCTCCAGAAGAGTCTGTTGGCGTTCATCTGAAGACTCTGGCGCGCATTTCAAAGTTGCTGAAGAGCACTGCGGTGCGTGAGCGCCTGCAGTCAGCTGTTGACAGCTCTGAGATTCACAAGATTATTGCTGAAGAGGAAGAACAACTCTAAACGGTTGAATTGATGCCCCGTCTGAGTATCTCAGAATTGCTGTCAGAGACGGAGGCCGGGCTTGATCTGGAGTTGTTAGCCGGAAAGCGTGGCCTGAGCCGTTTTGTTCAGGTCCCCAGAATTCAGAAACCCGGACTGGCCCTGGCGGGTTATACCAAGAACCTTCATCCCGACCGTATCCAGGTTCTTGGCGCCACAGAACTTAGCTACCTGTCAGAACTGATACAACGTGATTCAGAAAAGGCAGAAGATCACATCGCACAGCTCTGTGCTCTCGATATCTGCTGTCTTATCATCACAAAAGGTTTAGCCCCCCCTGAAAACCTCCTGCGCGAAGTTGAAAGCCACAATATTCCACTACTGCGCAGTCATCATCAAAGTTCAACCTTTATCTCCCTGCTGACCCAGTACCTTGAAGAGCGCTTGCTTGCCCAAACCAGTGTGCATGGAGTCCTTGTCGATGTGCTGGGCATCGGTGTCCTTCTCCTGGGAAAGAGCGGCATCGGCAAGAGTGAATGTGCTCTTGATCTAGTGATTCGTGGTCATCGCCTCGTTTCAGATGATGTGGTGAAAGTTCGCTTGAAATTGCCTGCTGTCCTGTTTGGTGAAGGCAACGATCTGCTGCATTATCATATGGAAGTTCGCGGCCTTGGTATCATCAATATCAAGCATCTGTTCGGCGTTGCCGCAATTCGTGAGCGCAAGAAGATTGATCTCGTTATTGAACTTGTCGAATGGCAGGATGGTCATGAATATGATCGTCTCGGTCTGGAACAAAGCACTTATGAGCTGCTCGGAGTGAAGTTGCCTTTGCAAATCCTCCCGGTGCGCCAAGGCCGGAATATCACGACCCTGGTCGAGGTCGCTGCCCGCAACCAGTTGCTCAAGGAGATGGGCTATCACAGCGCCGTTGAGTTCGAAGAACGACTGGAACAACGTATGGCTGAAACGGCCCGCATCCACGCTCAATCAATTATTGGGGATAACCTCGAATGAAGCGTCAACTGGTTGTGATCACCGGCCTGTCCGGCTCTGGTAAAAGTACCGGAGCAAGGGCTCTCGAAGACGCCGGTTTTTTTGTCATTGATAACCTCCCTCTTGTCATGCTCCCGGATTTCCTCTCTTTGACGGATCATGGCTATGAAAAAGTTGCCACCGTCGTTGATGCCAGAAGCTCTGATTTTCTGGGTGACTGCAATGAGGTCTTGAATCGTATCAAGGCAGAGGGCCACGAGGTTGAAGTCCTCTTTTTTGAAGCCACTGATCAGGATCTGGTGAAGCGTTTTTCCGAGACCCGTCGCCGTCATCCCCTGGTTCAGAAGGAAGGGATCCTCTCTGCCATCAAAAGAGAGCATAAAATTATGTCAGAGCTTCGCAGCCTGGCGACAATTATTCTCGACTCTTCGGGGTTGACGGTTCACCAATTGCGACAAAGGGTTTTGGCAGCGGTTCTTGGTTGTGATGATCATGAAGGCCAATTGAGCCTGCAGGTGCAGTCCTTCGGTTTTCGCAATGGCTTGCCCCTGGGCGCTGATCTTGTTTTTGATGTGCGTTTTCTCGACAATCCCCATTTTGTTGAAGAGCTGCGTCCCAAGACCGGACTGGACGCTGATGTGAGTGGTTATGTCTTGAGTCAGTCAGACTACAAGACTTTTCTCGTCAAATTAAAGGATTTACTGTTCTTCCTTCTGCCTCGTTATAGACAGGAAGGGAAGACCAGTTTGACAATTGCTATTGGATGCACCGGCGGCCGTCACCGAAGTGTCGCTATCGCGGAAGACCTTGGTCCCTACCTGCTCGGAACCGGTTGTAATGTGCAGGTAAATCATAGAGACGTCGGTAAGGGTGACTCATGATCGGTTTGGTTGTTGCGACTCACGGTAATCTTGGCGCGGAACTGCTGGCTTCTGCGCAGATGATTATAGGTCCGGTCCTGAATGCTCGCTCTGTGAGTATTAACCAGGAGAACTCGATGGAAGATATCCGTGATGCCATTGACCAGGCCGTTAAAGAGGTTGCCTCGGATGAGGCCGGAGTTATCATTGTTACGGATATGTTTGGTGGCACGCCTGCCAATGTCAGCATGACCTTTCTCGAGCCTCAGTCCGTAGAGGTCCTGACCGGTGCCAACCTGCCAATGTTACTGAAATTCTTTAACAGTCAGGAGAACCTCGGATTGGATGAGTTAGCGGGGATCCTCAAGTCATATGGTCAGCAGAGTATCGTTTTGGCCAGTGAGTATTTGAAAAGGTAGCTGCCTGTTGAACAGGTGATCGGACAGGAGTGAGCTGTAATGAGTATCGTTCTGGCGCGTATTGACAGTCGTCTGGTGCATGGGCAGGTTCTGGAAGCCTGGGTCCCGTATGTCAATGCCGATTGCATTGTGGTCGCCAATGATGACGTCGCTACCACATCGTTTCAATGCATGGTTATGCAGGCCGCAGTCCCGAGTTCAATTAAATTGATCATCGGGACCCTTGAGGAAACAGCTTGTATTCTCAGCTCTGCAGAGTTGCTCAGAAAGCGGGTCCTCTTACTGTTTGCCACCTCGGGTGATGCGCTCAAGGTCCGTACTCTGGGTGTTGAATACCCAAAGCTTAATCTTGGCAACATGCACTCGAGTGATGGTAAGGATCGTTACACCTGCACCATCGCACTTGATCATGAGGATATCGAAAAACTGCAAGAGATCGAGATGCAGGGAGTCAAGATCGTTTCTCAATGTGTTCCTGCTGATCGTGAGCAGGGCTGGCAGAAGCTGATACGTTCCGGAGGACGGTAAATGGTCATTGCTGATTACCTGCTGGCCGGGCTGGTGGCTATGTTGACCGGACTCGACCGAGTCGCCCTGGTGCAGGTTATGATATCGCGACCCCTGGTCGCTGCCCCTTTAACCGGGCTGGTCCTCGGTAACCCTCTGTTGGGACTCGAAGTCGGGATGTTGCTGGAGCTGCTCTGGCTGGGTCGTTTGCCCGTGGGGGCTGCTATCCCTCCAGATGACACCCAGGTGGCGGTTGGCGCGACTGTGCTGGCATTCAGTATGGGACAAATGCTTGGCTTGGGCGGAATGCCGATGGTGATTCTGGCCGTTCTGGTCGCTATTCCTCTCGGTAAGTTTGGCCAGATCTTTGATCGGCTGGCGCGCAACGTCAATGACCGTCTTGCTGTTGCTGGATTGAAAGCACTCGGTAGTGGCAATACCAATGGCCTGGAGCGTCGCCACTTGATGGGGTTGATCAGTTTCGCCGTGTCCAGTCTGGCTACGGCCTGTGTCATCGTATTGATCGGCAGCGTGGTTCTGTTTTACACTGCCCCACAGCTGATCGGAGCGGTCAGGGATACCGGTCTGAGCCTGCAGTACAGTCTGATTATAGTCGGAGCGGCATCATTGCTCGGTACGATCAACGTCAATCGCAGTATCTCTCTTTTTTGTGCTGCCTTCTCCGGGACCCTTCTGGTCCTGTGGATGAGGTGAGAGGATGAAATCACCACGCCTTTCATGGCTGACGTTTCTCAGTGTCTATTTTCGATCTTTCCTGTTTCAGGCCAGCTGGAACTTCGAAAACTTGCAGAACCTGGGTTTCTTTTACCTGGTTTTGCCCGGGTTACGCAGTATCTACGGGGATGAGCTTTCTACGGACGTGCAGCAGCGTCAGGTGACTTATTTTAATACCCATCCTTACTTTGCACCACTGATTGCGGGGACCATTCTGCGTATGGAAGAGCGCCTGCATGCGGGGGAGGACGTGGCGGTAGACCCTGATGCCTACAAAAAAATGGTTATGGCTCCTTTTGCTGCGATGGGCGATGCCCTCTTCTGGGGTGGCGTTCGTCCCCTCGCGGCACTCATTGGCCTGCTGCTTGCGAGTCAGGGCTCACTCTGGGCTCCGGTGGTTTTTCTGATCCTCTTCAACCTGCCGCATTTGTTTTTTCGCGGGGCCGGACTGGTCCTGGGCTACGTACAGGAGCTGAGAGCGATAGAAACGATACATAAATGTCGATTGCCTGATCTGGCGATACGACTCAAGGAGTCTACAACCATACTGATAGGCGTGCTCTGCGCCTACCTGTCATTCAAGGGTTGCGAACATCAGGATATCTCCGGTGTCTGGGGTTTTGTGCTTTTGCCCATCGTTCTACTCTTCGCCTGGTTGTCACATAAAGGAGTGACCAGCCTTTTCCTGGTTTTATTGACAACGTCCAGCTTGCTGTTGCTGGCGCTACTGTTTTGAGCGTGGGGACACTATGCCGATAGAAAAAATGGAATACGAAATTGTTAATCGTCTGGGCCTGCATGCACGTGCCGCCGCACAGCTGGTTCAGACGGCTAATCGTTTCTTGTCGGATGTGATGATTGAGAAAGATGGTAACGAAGTGAACGGCAAGAGCAT
>Ga0102957_1000292_pt1 | contig 14884 bp, 20 predicted proteins | sample SalPon2_A_H2O_MG_2_FD_84517 | JGI IMG/M metagenome (GOLD analysis project Ga0102957, IMG submission 84517) | Salt pond water microbial communities from South San Francisco under conditions of wetland restoration - Salt Pond MetaG SF2_A_H2O_MG | ecosystem: Environmental > Aquatic > Non-marine... | reverse complement strand
TCCGATTCTGTCCCTTCAATGATCACACGAAAGATCTCTTGGAACTTGTCTCGCACGACCTGCGGGGTCGAACTCTTAATGGCCTCGATACCCATCATCTTCAGTTTGGGTGTGGCGTATTGAACACCCTCGTTGTTGTGCACGTTGAGAATGTATCGTTTCTTTGCCATCCAGATTCCACGATCAGCAATCGCTTCTCGCTTCATTACCATACGGTTCTCGTATGCGTTAGTCTCGCGAGCAAGGGTTTCGTATGCACGTTCGATGACCTTCTCGAAGTGTTCCTCACAGATCTTGTCAAGGAACTTAACGGGATCTTTTGGATTGAATTTGGTAACCAGTGGTGCCATGTTGATGTAGACCGAATCGGTATCGATCGCGACCACATAGTCATCATTTGTTTTGAGAAGATTATTCATCTCATCATTGACGGCCTTCTCTGCGGTCTTGATTGCACGTTGTCCAGACAGAGTCACACCCTCGGCGATACGGTGGTCAAAGTATCGGAACCACTTGTTCGCGAGTGCACCATAGAGAGAGTTCATCAAAATCTTGATACCCATCTGTTGGTTGTCAAGATTTGCGATCAGGTTCTCCAGTTTGCGTGACGGATTCTTCTCATACTCTTGTTTCGCATCAAGCATCTGTTTCTTGATCGTACCACGATTCGCAGAAAACTTTTTAATAATTCGAGGCATGATACCCTCAAAGTCTGTGCGATACTTGGTACCGTTGGCCGTCTCCGCACCTTCGAGATCCAGAGTTTCGGGTGACATGTTGTACTGAACAATGATGTTGGGATACAGGGAGTTCAAGTCAAAAGACACAACCCAATCATGTGCACCCACCATAGGATCTTTTACGTAACCACCCACGATCTTACCGGCGTCGTGTTCTATGGGTGGCTTTGGGGGGATAACGATGTTGTCTTGCAACAATTCATTGTAGATAATTGTATCCCAGATCGCCGTGGTTCCCAGTGCATCAATCAGATTGGTTTTTGCACCATACGCCATAGTCATCACCAGTGAGATGATACCAATCTTCTCTTCGAGTTGTTCTACTAACGCCACGTCCTTGACGTTATAGTCAATAAACTTCTGATAGTCGTGTTTGTATAGAGAGTGAAGTGAACCGTACTCTTCATAAGATAGTTTACGTTCACCCAACACGACGTGTGCGATGTTGTCCAACTTGTAGGATTCTTGCTGTCCATAGGTGTTCAGAGTAAACTTCTTGAACAAATCAAGGTAATCGAGTTGCACGATACCTTCTAACTCCCAAGCGGTCTGTTCCCGCCCACCCAGCGTAGGAACGTTCCTGGCACGCGCCAGTTTCCACGGAGAGAGACGTTTATAACTTTCACTACCCATGAGACCCTGAATTCGGTGCACGAGATAGGTCATATCGAATAGGCGAGAGTTCCAACCGGTCACGATGTCTGGTGTGTTACCTTCCCACCAACCGAGGAATGAGTTCAGAAGTGAGATCTCATCTGCGACCTTGAAGTAGGTGACATTGTCCGGTGCGTCATAGTCACCCATACCCCAGACGATATAGTTGGGAGATTTACTGGACTTGACACAGATTGAGATAACGGGATGCTTAGCCTCTTCGGGGTCGGGGAATCCTTGGTCGGACGCCACCTCGATATCCATGTATAGAATGTCGACCATGGCTGGATCAAATTTGACATCATAGGGGAATCGATTAGACAAGAACTGCGAGACAAAGTTGGTATTACCATGCACCTTGAAGTTGGGTATGTCACGATATTGTTTGACGAAGTCTTGTGCTTCACTCATCGAACCCATCTCTATTGGTTCACACGGCACACCGTAGAGAGTCTTGTATTGTCCGGATGCCTTGGCAGACTCCACGAACAGGGTGGGAGAAAATGGGATACGTTCTTCGATGCGTTGACCGTTCTCGTACCCACGGTATAAGATTTTGTTGCCGTATCGGCAGACTGAGGTATAAAATTTCATGTGACCATTATATATTAACTAGGGGGGTTAGTCAAGCGTTATCCATTTGACATCGGGGTGTTGTACCTTCTGATAAACGCGACTGTTACCACGTTGATTATTACGATCCAGAACTGTGCCACGATATTTTTCGTCGAGTATTTGAACAACCGGTGAATCAAACACCTTGATAGGATTGTGATAGGCAGACGATACATCGAAACCTAGTCCCGTTTTGTTTATCAGTTCGGGATGTTTATAACGATTGACCACCCAGTAAGTACACGGGTGTCGGTCGTCATTCTTTCTTCTCCAATCATCTGTAACTTTGTGTAACAGAGTCATGGGCCCACGACCATAACCACTCTCAATGATTTCACAATATTTCTGTGCAATTTCTGGTATAGTTGTCCAAAATTCGTTGGACATGCCTAACAGTAAGGTAGACTTTTTGGTTTTCCACTTTGACAGAATCATACGCATAAACTCTTCGCCTTCGGGGTTTAGATATGCATCGTGTTCCATCATCCACAATCTTTCGCCTTGTGACATTCGTTTTGCGGTGCGGTAATGAGTGTGTAGTGCAGCAAGTTCTTGAAGTGATCTATTTTCAAGATTGTTATTGACACCTTCTAGTAAAGTGTCTGGAGTAATACATTGAACGACTTCTATTTCGAAAACATCGGAGAGTATTTCCCATGACTTGAGAGCGACTTCTAGGTATCTCATTGCAAGTGGATTATTCATATCCACGTTCATTATACCCTTTGCTTTAGTCAACGGTGTACCTCTCCTGATCTCTTTCCCATTGTGCTGAATATTTAGACAGAGTGACTTCCCCGTCTTTATCCACATGACACCAGATTGGTGGTCGGAACCCAACCTTGAACTCCCAGTGATCGGTTTGAAGTAAAGACTCTGCGCGGATGTCCCCTTTTCGATCGCGCATTGCTCCTACGCCACCAATAAGTTCAACAGTCTGACTGCCATACGGGTTCCAGACTTCATTTATCAATAACATACATTCAACTAACATAATACTAAAAAAGAGGGCTATTCGCCCTCTTTTCCATCCCTCTTTTCTTCGTTCTGTTTCGTTTCAACGTAATGCCATCGATTGGTAATTGCGTTGTACTTATGGGTCAGTGAAATGTGTTCTATCATGATCCGAAAGGGTCGTGCAGTCACTTTCACTTCTTCCATCTGTTTTTCAGCAGTTGCGATTGAAGAGAAAAAACATAGTGCAAAAAATGCGAGTTTTTTCATTGGTATGTCTCCGTTTATCCAATGGTGATTGAACGGGGACGCTTCTCCTTGGGTAGTTCGACTCTCAGGTCAATGACTAGTAAACCATCCTTGAAGTCAGCTCCATCGACAACAACATGTTCTGATAACCTAAAGGTTCGTCGGAACTTTTTCTGAGAAATTCCTTTATGTAGATACTCTCGTGGTTCACGGTCTGCCAGATTTGCAGACACAACCAGCAGACCATCACGTACTTCTACGTCTAGATCTTCTTTCGAGTAACCAGCGAGGGCTAGTTCTACTGTGAAATTCTCTTCACTGTGCTTGACCACATTGTGAGGGGGATAGAGTTTGTTGTCTGTCATGTCTGACAGTCTCTCAATCTCATTCCAAACGTGATCAAATCCAATAAAGTGCGAGCGGGGAAAACTAAATGCTTTAGATACCATAACGGTTTCTCCTTAAAATTAAGCGAGTTGTTGTTAGTGTGACCGGATCATTCCGCATCACGAGGTTATTTATAACACAAAGTGATAGCAAATTCAAGTCCTATGAAATTTTTACATGATGACATTTTTATTACAGTTTCGTGTATAAATAATTACACGTTGTGAAACGTAAGGAGAAAATACACATGACAAAGCTAGCCATCGTCGCGATGACGACATTATTATCCGTCAGTGCTTTTGCACAGGATACCACTCGACTTGAATCAGTTCGATTAAAAACTGAAACACACAAATGGGAACTCGGCGTACAATGTCGAAAAAATCTTAAACCAGACACTCGTGTCATAGTTAAGACCCACCCAAAAGAAATCCGCCTCGATGGACGGATTACAATTCAACAAGAAAAGAAAAGGCAAGCCTGCCGAGTACGTGAACTAGCGGTTCTTATAAGATAAGACCATCTAGTTGTGCAAGGATGTTGTGGGGGTCGGTCTCACCATAGGGATCGTCCTCCGCATTATCTCGCAACCCTGGCTCAACCCAAGTCTTTTGAATAATCATATTATCGACGAAGACGGCATAACGCCACGAACGTTGACCAAACCCAAGATTGTCCTTGTCTACGAGCATACCCATCTGGCGGGTGAACTGTGCAGAACCGTCTGGTAGAACCTTGACGTTCTCCAATTCTTGATTCTTTGCCCATGCATTCATGACAAACGCATCGTTGACAGACAGACAGTAAATATCATCAATACCAAGATCTCGAAACTGAGGATATAATTTTTCGAAGTTGGGTAGTTGATAAGTCGAACATGTGGGTGTGAATGCGCCGGGCAATGAGAAGATTACTGCTCTCTTATTAGAAAGAATATCTTCTGTGGTTACCTCTTCCCATCGATAGGGGTTGTCCCCTCCGATAGATTCATCTCGAACTCTCATTTTAAAAGTCACATTAGGCAATTTGCCATTATAAGTTGTCATAGTGTTCCTCACACATAAGTTGATGGGTCGGGTTGTTTTTCAACACCAAAGGAAAACGTGACCCGTGATTTTCCTGTGATGATTTGATGATGCGTACCACGGGGTATGTATACACAATCCCCAACATCAAATGTTCTTGCTTCGTTTTCACATTCAGTTTTTTCTACACGTATCTGTATATCACCCAATACCTGTACCAAAAAGACATCCATTTTGTCGGCGTGCCATGGATAACTCTGACAATCAGAACTAAACCCATAGAACATGATGTTTGAAATTGGATTTTTGTGAAATATCGATTCCATCATTTTGATGATTTCTTTTGAAAATAAAGGCGCACTAGGTCTTTTGTTGGCGCCTTTTAAAAAGAACCTCATCTTGTCAGTATGATGGTCAAGGAGATCAGATGGATGTGTATCTAAAAATCGAAGTGCTTCGTCCCATGTCCAAATCGAGTCGACTTTACCAAAATGCGGTGTCTTGGTTCTAACGAGTTCCGATATTATACTTGGGGCAGAGTTCCCATTCATCTTTTTCTTTAAATCCAATAATCTTGATTTGTCTCAATGGGGCCTGATCTCTGGCACGTTCTGGACTGACAATTCGAATTAGACCCCAATCAGCAAGAAGTGTTGCGATTGAGTTTCTTCGTTGTATGTCTGAGTCTTCTAGATTCGATTTCTTACCATCTAGTAAGAACAACTCCTTGAAATGCACAATGAAATATCTGCCCTGTTTATGTAAAATATGACACGACTGATATAGTTTTCTGTCACGCCTAGACGCAACACCAATACGAGTCAAAGTCTCACGAACCTTCAGAAAATCATCAGGTTCATTGAGAATAATTTCCAACATATCGTCGGGAGTCCACAGTCTATTTTGTTCCACCTTTATACATCCTTTGTTTTATTATTTCTATAGCGTCAGGGGACAAGAGAGGTAGAATGGATTTTGCTTTTTCATTGCTATATCCATAATATTCTTTTACTACTTCTAAATTACCCACGTCATCCGGTTTGTTCCACTTGGAAAACCGTTTTCGTTTCCTAACTATATTTAGTAAAAAATCGTATTGTAGTTTCTTATCAAGGTGGTGATATCTATTTAAAACGTTAGCAATGTGAACTGTGTCACTGAAATACGATAATGTATGATTAACTACATACGCATTGTATGCCTTTTCAGTGATGTCATCGACGATAAGGTTTTTCTTTGTGTCATTAATTGACTTAATATAATCAAATGGACTCACGTAATGTCAACCTCTGTTCGCCTTCAGGCCATATGCTCTCGGTAATATTTTTACGGTCACGATAGTTTTTTCGAGTATCACTACTCCCCATCGACGCGACAAAGTTTATCGATATTGTGGCACGATTTCCGTTCTCAGATTTATAATCATGCCACGTATCCTCTCCCCGTTTAAACGAGAACAATCGGTTCGGTTTCCACGGTGATTGCTTTTTGACCTCACCGTTTTTTTCTGAAAACAAACGAGTACCTTCACCCTTATCCGAAAGATAGAGAATATTCGATAAGATTTTTTTATTCAGATCAGTGTGTACTGGATAAGAATATCCAGCACCACAACTAGAGTATGCAATTTCGATTAGATCATACTTACCAACTATGTCGAAATGATTCGCCAGTTTGTCTGCATATTTTAACAGAATCGCATCAAACAATCCAGCCTCTTTCTGATACAAATACGTCTCTTCGAAGAGATGAAATTCTGCAAGAAGAATGTTTACTTTATCACACGTCTTTCCTCTTGGCCAACGAGATGAGAACAACTTTAACATCTTGTAATGGTCACTACTTAGAAAATCATCGGTGATCCAATGAGTCCACGGTTCTCTATATTCTACGGGGTTCATATCAACTCCACGTTTGCCATAATTTCTGTCATACATGCCACGATATTTAGTTCATGATCTGCGACAAAGGCATCCTTGTATTGATAATCTGCAAGAATTAAAACGAGTTGTGGAATCGATTGAGGTTGCACCTTTTCATACATGGCATCATAGATTGATCGAAAGATTACCGAAGAGTCTATGTCCATATTGTTTGTGACCCATGACCGCATCTTCTTGAAGTCTTTGTCCTTTAATGCTTTGAAAAGATTATCGTATGATGCGTCGGTCTTAGTTAGAGTTTTAAGGTTCAGAACGCCACCGACAGACGAACGTTGCAACTCATTAAGTACACGTCGCCAGTCTGGTGCGTGTTTCATGATCAGTTCTGCAACATCTTTCATCTGATCGTTGGTGTCGACGCCTTCTTCCTTTAAGATGTTTGTAGTTCGTAGGTAAAACTTAGAACACAACTTCTGCATGTCTTTCTTGGACGTGTTGAACTCATACACACCACACCGACTGTGCAGTGGTTCGATGATACGGTTCTTGAAGTTACATGTCAGAATAAAACGACAGTTGTCAGAGAATTCTTCGATGAATCCACGCAAGGCGGGTTGGGTTGATTGAGGATTGAGGTAATCTGCCTCATCGAGAATCACCACCTTGTACCCACCCATGAGGGATACACTGGAAGCAAACCGTCTAATCTTGTTTCGGAGTGTGTCAATGTTACCATCTTCAGAACCATTGACTAGAATGTAATCTAGATCCAGTTCGTTACAGATTGCCTTGGCGACTGTGGTCTTACCTAGACCCGCAGTACCGGTAAATAACATGTTTGGGATTTCGCCAGATGCGACGATGTCAGAAAAGGTTTTTTTCATTGCATCAGGAAGGATGCATTCATTAATAGTTTTAGGGCGATACTTCTCGCACCACAAAAATTCACTCATATCTACTCCATAATAAAAAAAGGGGACAGTGTCCCCATAGTATCAGTTTTTAAGTTGAGATTCAACTTCGGCAATCATTTTTGCCTTGGTCTTGCGTCGGTCAAGATCGATACCAAGATTTTCCTTGGCCCATGCCTCGATTTGTGCCTTGGTCATTGTTGTGAAGTCAAGAAATTCCTCAACTGCTTCTTCGACAATTTCTTCAACTTCCTCAACAACCGCAATGGCGTCATCTTTGTCTACATCACCATCACCATCGATATCGAGTCCACCCTTTCGAGTAACAATATAGACACCGATACCGATAGCAACAAGAAGCAATAGAATAAAGAAAGATTCCATGATTACTCCTCGGCGGCAGCCTGTTCTTCGCCTTGCATCGCCTCAACCTGTTGAATCAACGAGATGCATTGGTCACGTAATTGACCAATCGTCGAAAGTTCCTCACCACGGAAACCGCCACGTCCTGCGACAGTATCCACCACTGCGACCGTACTACGGGTCACTCGATTGACCATGTCAACCATTTTATCATCCATAAGGGATCTCCTTTAAAATTTACTCTGTTTCTGTAGCGCTACCCAATACTCATAATTGGATTCTTTGTTCACAAAATGTGAAATTCTTGCAGAAGAAAGTGTGACACGATAATCACCGTCCTCAACCATCTTCAGGTTGTTTATGTTGAACACTGCATGAAGGTCTTCACTAGTAGACTCTCCATCAACAGCAACACTATACGCATTAGATGTATCATCAGCGTTGTCTTTGGTAGTCAACATAACAATACCGTTATCTATACTCACGTTAACCTCTTGGTGGCCCAGTGCACTTGCCGCACTCTTGATCTTATTAAAATCAGAACTGGTCAAATTGAACCAAGCATCTTCACTTGGCAAACCAAGATCTTTCGACACAGTGGTCAACGTTGATGGATCAGAGTAAAAATACTTGACCTTGAAACGACCAGACCCACCAGATATTTCAACGTATTTTTCTGTGAAATTAAGAGTAGGTGACTCAACCAAACCCAATACACTCAAAAACTCACGCAGATCGTATATACCAAAGGCCTGTGGAAATTCCATATCCAACGTTGCCTTAGCAAGAACTGTGCGAGACTCAGATACCGTCCTCAACACGTTACTTCCGTCGATTAAGATGTTTCCATTAATTGCCGAAAAGTTCCGTAAAACCTCTAAGGCGCGATCAGTTAATTCCATAACAATATTCCTTGATTGATTTGTACATAGTCTAACAGAAGTCATCGTCAAAGTCAACCTGTTTAAGGTCTTCTTTAACAAAAATTTGTATGCATTTTCTAAATCGTCGTCCTATGATTTGAGTAGAACGATGATCTACAGCACCAATGGATACAGCAAGATTATATTCGGGTGTTACCCGTTGTACCTTGTTGTTCTCATCCTTATAAAGAAAGTCACCGCCCCATTCCATATCCCATTGACGATTTAGATATATGGTGATGGCGCCAGTTCGTTTCTTCTCTTTATGTTTTGTGAAGTCACGGTGCCATTCAATACATGATCCACCTGTCCACACAAAAAACTGAATAGAGTTTTGTGTTTCAGGTTCAAGATTGGGATAGTGACGTTTAATATCAGCACGTATTTTTCCCCACAATTCTTTGTTGGATTTGGCGATTTGGTGTACCAAGACAAGATTATCATATCGGTCTAACTCAGTTTTTGAATAGTCCTTTTCTCTTCCCTTTAACCAACCCCAGTTCGTTGACCATACATGTTCGTTTGAATTGATCAATGTGTCGCAGTATCGTGACGCCATCTCGGCCGTATCCGGACTCAGGAAGTTTTCATGTCTTTTGAATCTATACCCTTCTCTCATGCAATCACACTAAAGTTCTTACGTTTGACAAACTCAATCTTGTCTTCGAACTTTCCTTCTAACAGTTCACCCTTGTGGGAAATAATAAACACGTTGGTGTCATCACCGAGCGTATCTAGTATGTTTGTAAGATTGTCGACACCCTCTACATCCAGAGACGAATCAAATGTCTCATCCAGTATCAGTAGATTGGTAGCAACACTGTTTTTCATCTTCGCGACTTGTCTCCAAGTAAAGAGTAATGCCAGATCGATACGTTGTTTCTCACCCTCAGAGAATGAGTCATACGAGAACTCATCACGGTGTCGCGACTTAATAGACTCTTTGAATGTATCGTCCAGATGAAACGACACGAAGAAGTCTAGAACTTGTAAATATTTGTTCGTGAGCGAGTTGATGACGGGTATATACTCTTTAATAATTTTTGTTTTAATTCCCGTGTCTTTGAGCAGTTCGGTGATAACGGACGAATACGCAACGGCCTCGTTGAGGTCGGCCTTCGTCGCTCTGAGTTTTTCTCGATCATCATTGAGATCCATGAGTACAGATTTTTCGGATTCAATAGAAGTTGTGTCGTCGTCTTGTCGGGCCAAGTAATTATGAATAGTTGTAATCTGTCGTTGATATTCATCGATTTTCACCTGTTTCTTGTCAAACTCTGCGATCATGTCTCGCAATTTATTGGATTCTTCGGTTACACTCGCCAACTTCTCGTTGAGCGATTTGATTTTTCCGCTTGCGACGTGTCGTCCTTCTTCGAGTTCGTCCCACTTTTTTGCGGCGGATTCTGTCTTCTCTTGTTTAAGTCCTTCGTCAATACCTTGATCACAGGTGGGACAAGTGGTGTTACTTTCATAGAATTTAATCTCTTTGTTTAGTTCTTTTTGTTTGACACCAAACTGGTGATCATACTTTTTGATTTCTGTGAGTTTATCAGAGATAGATTGATGTTGTTCTGACAGATCATCGATGTATGACCGGTCGATAGAAGTCATCCCCAATCTAACAGTATTGATTGCCTCTTCAAGTTTAGTAACCTCAAGGAGTTTCTCGTTTCGATTGTCTCTCTGATTCTTCTCAAGGTTTTCAACATACTTGGTCTGCGTCTTAATCTTATACTCAAGGTTCTCAAGGTCAGACTGATTGGCACGTACCTTCTCTTTTAGTACAGAGAATTTCTCTTTCAGAATATTATTCATCTTAGAGAATACGTTGATGTCAAGCAGATCCTCAATTACCTCACGTCGGTGTTGTGCCGGTAACTGCATAAAAGGCACAAACGATGACGAACCCAACACCACGATTTGGTGAAAGGATTTGTGGTTTAGTTTGAGAATGTTTTGTTCGAGAACCTTCTGGTACTCTTTGTTGTGACTGTCTTGATTGAGTAGTGTGCCGTCACGATAGATCTCAAACTTGACGGGTTTGATACCCCGCACGATCTTATAGTTTGATCCCATTGCATGAAACTCAACCTCGACCACACAGGCCTTACCATTGATTGAGTTGACCATCTGGTTCTTGTTAATGGATCTGTGCGCCTTACCAAACAGACCAAACGATAGGGCGTCCAACATGGTTGACTTACCCGCACCGTTCTGACCCACGATCAGTGTCGAGGCAGACGAATTCAGATCGATCTGTGTAAACGAATCTCCCGTCGACAAGAAGTTCTTGTAACGGAGTGTCTTAAATGTAATCATACTTTTGCTTTAAACTTCACCAACGTATCTACGACATCTATCTTATCATAAAAACGTTCCAAAGTAAAGTACCTTTTGCGTTCAGGATAATCGTGAACAAACACGGTAGATGAAGGGTGTAGATTGTTCAGAATAAACTGTCCCACCCATTGGCGTGCACGACCATCGATAAAGACCACATCCCACTTTCGATCCTGTGTCATCGGCCATGTTGCATAGTCAACCACACATTCCCAAGGGGTAGGAAATCCAAATCGTGCTTCTGAACTCTTTCTCCAATTTTCTGGTATGAGACTAAGGCGATCCTTATTCATAGGAACTAATACATGTTCTACATTAGTCCTGTCGCTACACATCTCCTTAACCTTTTCATACCATTCCGGATGATGGTCAACCGTGGTCAGATGTTTTACAAGTGGAGCAAAGTTGGGTGTAGAGTGTCCCGAACCGTACTCTAGCATTGTGGTCTCTTCATTCAGATGACATTTAAGGAACTCCACTTCGTTCTCAGTCATCTCCGGTTTGGGAAACCGTTCATCATACCAATTCAAGTGTTTGCGCCTCCACCATGAGTTCACGCACCATACCTTTGATGGTGTTTTTGTTCAGTGGAGTGTCCACTGCATCAATATAACTGTATAACAAGTCTTCGGTAGATTCAACAGATACTTTGTCATCGTCTACACTGGCACCCACAAACTCTTCAAAATTCTCTGCGATCTTGAGTTCATGTATCTTACGAGAGTTAATGCGGTCAATGAATAACTCAAAGGTACGGGGATCAGATTTGTTGACCACAATCACCTTGACAAATTTATTGTCCAGATGTCGAATGTCCGACACCATTGGTGACTTGACTGCCCACGGTGTTTTACCTGTATCATCATAATAAATCTTTTCAAAAAGAGTTACCGTGTTCTGAACAGGCGTCAGTTCACGAGTGTCAGTATCAAACACATGGAAAAACTTGGGATCGTGTGCATCACTCCAGAAGAACTCCATCTGAGAACCAAGGTAATGAATGTTACCACTCTGAGACTTGGTATGAAAGTGACCAGACAACACCATCTCGAAACGATCGAACACGTCTGCCTTCATGCCATGCGTACAGGGAATACCTGCCTGCATCTCAAAACCTTCGAGTTCAAGGTGTGCACCCACAACGGATGCCTTACAGGATTGAAGAAACTTTAATGTTGTTTCTTCGTTCTCGGCATTGATCCAAGGGACTAAAGCAACATCTATGTTGCCATACTGAACCACCGTAGGTTTTTCGATGATTCGAACCTCTTCCATGTAGTGACCCAATAGTTCCTTGAGTGCACTCAGATCGTTCGTGTTCTTGTAGTATACGTCGTGGTTGCCTGGGATAATGTCCATGTGTATCTTGTATTCACGGAGTTTCTCCAGAAAGATCTGACGGTTGTGTTCTAGTGCCTTGAAGTTGATAAACTTCCGATTGTCATAGTAATCGCCAAGGTGTAGAATCTTGGTAATACCATTCTCTTTTAGGTAGGGAAAGAATACATCGGTGTAGAATCTTTCTTGATACTCCATCATCACTTCGGATGAATTGCGGATGCCCGCATGGGTATCATTCAGCAGTGCAATTTTCACAGATCTTCCTCATCAAGAAATTCAGACAGATCAGAGTCTACACGTTTTCGACGACGTTTTCTAGTCTCTTGTGCAAATTCTTTGACTGCCTTGTCGGTTTCCTTAACCACGTCAATGCGTTCGCGTAGTTCATCCACAAAAGATTGTGTCTGCCGAATTGCCTCATCGTTGTCCAGTTCCGCAGCAATCAGATCTCCAAGATCACTCTCACTCAGATACTTCATTTTAATCTCTTGTTGCTTCTTTTCTTTCTGAATACGTCTAAGAAAGGCATACCACGCAATCTGTGTGAAGTATGCAAATGCATTGGGATTACCGGTTCGTGTCGCTTTATCGATGTTGTAGTTCTGTATCGCCTTGAGACAGTTCTCTACCGCATCCATCATCATCTCTTCTCTATAGGTGTATCGAACGAAGTTTGCCTTGTGGGACAATCCTTCGCAGATCTTGAGAAAACATTGAGCGATGTAGTCAGTGACGATTGGAGTGTTGTCACCTTCCTTTTCAGCGATTCGACAACTCTTTACATACTCAACGACTGCTTGTGAAAATTCTGCATTATTGACATAGTGTGGTTTATCCTTTGGTTTCATACTGATACCTCAAATTTAGATCACCCATTATAACAAAAAGTGAAAGTGATTTCCAGCCCAGTAACGGATTCAGAACTTAAAACGAAATTGCTTGACTTTGGTGAAAAGAAGTGGTACCCTAAGGCTGTTCAACGCCGCTCAGTGAATATTCGTATCGGGTGGTGGGAATTGATAGACGTTTGATGGAATATCAGAATCGTTCAGAGTAAACTTGCCAGCAATCTCTTCTAGTTTATCTTTGAATCGTTGTTCGAATTCTTTTAGTTCTTTTCTCTCTTGTGCCCTTCTTCGATTACCTAGTGAATGCATCTGTATTAATGCTTCATTGTATTCACGAACAAATGCACTGTTGGGACGGGTAGTACTCATCACGTGATCTGTATTGACAACAATATATTCCATTGGATTTTCAATCATAGAAAACCAAGGTTTCAGTCCAAAAACTTGATTAGAAAAATCTTCATCAAAAGAAAAAGATAAGACCATAGCATTGCGAACAATCATGTCTTTACTATTTTCTTCAGGCCATTCCATCACTTCACAGATGACTTCATCACCACCATTCATTTTCAATTGCACTAAATTATTCATATAGGTACCTGTGTAATTCTGTAGTTGAACTTCTCTTTTGCATAAATTTTTATGCGTTCACCACTATGTAGTAGTGTAAAATTCTTTTTAGATTTGTAGTGTAAGTCGTCTGCAATGTCGTAGAGTTTGGTTGTGCGACCATCATCGGACATTCGCAATCCGCGACCAATGGACTGTAAGACTCGTATTTGTGATTTGCTTGGAGAGGCAAAAATAATGTTGTGAATATTCCGTATGTTAATACCAGTAGAAAAAGTCCCAAGACTAGCAAGAACGATAGAGTTCTTTTGACGATCGACAATATTACGTATTGCTTCTCGATCATTTGTTTTAGTTTCCCCACTAACATAAAAAAGATTTTGTCCGTCTTTAAGTTTGTTGTTGATTAGATCCCGTAGAACCTTGCCGTGTTTGTCCACAAGATTAAACAACACCAGAGTATTTCCATCTTGATTGACAGCCAGATTTGCGATAAATTTGTTTCGTTTTTCGTACTTGACGATGAAGTCAATTTCATCCTGATAACTCCTCTTGTCAGTCAATTGACAATGTTCACGAGCATACTTTAATAGTATGATGTCTATATCTAGTCCTGCCAGTGTCTCACGTTTCTGCAACTCGTGAGTGGTGGTGACGCGATGCACGGGCCCGAAAAGACCTTCGAGCACTAACTTGTGAACCTGAGTACCGTCCAGCGTACCTGTTGTACCGAATCGATACTCTGCTTTGATTGCTTTATTCATAATAGACGACAGGGACTTGGACTTGAATCCGTGTACCTCATCACCGACGACACAACCGAACTGTTGGAACCAAGGCGGCCCCAATTTATAGATTGATTGCCATGTGGAGATTACTACCGGACATTCTGTTTCTTTGTCTTTACCGGAATAGATTCGGTGACAGTTTGTTTCCACATCATAACCGTAGTCAGAAAAGTCTTTGTACATCTGTTCTACTAGAGATGTAGTAGGAACAATCAGTAGAAGTTTCTTATCGTGATTCGCCAGATACCATCTTGCAAGTAGATAGATGATGAACGACTTACCCGAACCGG
>Ga0102957_1000276_pt1 | contig 15292 bp, 10 predicted proteins | sample SalPon2_A_H2O_MG_2_FD_84517 | JGI IMG/M metagenome (GOLD analysis project Ga0102957, IMG submission 84517) | Salt pond water microbial communities from South San Francisco under conditions of wetland restoration - Salt Pond MetaG SF2_A_H2O_MG | ecosystem: Environmental > Aquatic > Non-marine... | reverse complement strand
TTTGCTAGCAAAATCCAAGTAGGAATGGTTGGAATTAATGTTCCTATCCCAGTGCCTATGGCATTTCATAGTTTTGGTGGATGGAAGAGATCATTATTTGGAGATAGTGCAATGCATGGCATGGAAGGAATTAAATTTTATACGAAATTAAAAACAGTAACATCAAGATGGCCCTCAGGAATTCGCTCAAATGCAGAATTTGTGATGCCAACGATGAAATAAAAGGTAAATCATGAAGAAAATATCGTTAATAGGAGCTGGGCAAATTGGTGGTACTTTAGCTCACTTAATCGGAATAAAAGAATTAGTTGATGAAGTTGTATTGTTTGATGTAGCAAGTGGAGTTGCAAAAGGAAAAGCACTAGACATTGCACAATCATCGTCTGTTGATGGATTTAATGTTAAATTTAGTGGAACTGATGATTATAAAGACATTAAAAACTCAGATGTAATTATAATTACAGCAGGCGTTCCTAGAAAACCTGGGATGAGTAGAGATGATTTATTGGGAATAAATCTAAAAATTATTAAACAAGTTGCAGAAGGTGTTAAACAGAATGCACCCAACGCTTTTGTTATATGTATTACTAATCCACTAGATGTAATGGTAATGGCATTTCAAAAATATTCTGGACTACCGACAAACAAAGTAGTCGGAATGGCAGGTATACTTGATAGCTCAAGATTTAAATTATTTTTGTCTTTAGAATTTAATGTTCCAGTTAGAGAAATTGAAGCAATGGTAATGGGTGGTCATGGAGATACAATGGTGCCACTACCTAGATTTACTAAAGTTTCAGGCAAGCCTCTAATGGAAATAGTTAAAGAAGGAAAAATTTCTCCTGAAAGATTAGAGAGCATAAATCAAAGAACTCGTGATGGAGGAGCAGAAATAGTTAAATATTTGGAAAAAGGTTCTGCATTTTACGCACCAGCGGCATCAGGTGTTGAAATGGCTAAAGCCTATTTAAACGATGAAAAAAAAATGGTTCCATGTGCAGCTTTCATGAATGGTGAGTATGGAGTTAACAATATCTATGCGGGTGTTCCAATAATTATTGGCAAGGATGGTGTTGAAAAAATTGAAATTATTAATTTAGATGAAAAAGAGAAATCAGAATTTATGAATTCAGTAGATGCTGTTAAAAAATTATGGGAAGCAGCATCAGCGATTGATCCAGATTTAGCTAAGTAATAATGAACATCCACGAACATCAAGCTAAAGCAATTTTAAAAAAATATGGTGCTGTCGTCCCAGACGGTATTTTTTCTACTTCTGTTGATGATTTAGTCAAAAAAGCAAAGTCCTTAATAACCGATAAGTATGTTTTAAAGGCACAAATCCATGCTGGAGGTAGAGGTAAAGCTGGTGGTGTTAAGATACTTAATACAATTGAGGAGCTAGAGGTATCTGCAAAAGAATTATTGGGAAAAAAATTAATAACACATCAAACTGGTCCAGAAGGAAGAGAAGTCAAAAGATTGTATGTAGAAGTTTCATCAAATATTGAAAAAGAATTTTATTTATCTTGTTTAGTAGACAGAGCAAGTTCTAAAATTGCATTTATTTCTAGTGATCAAGGTGGAATGGATATCGAAGAGGTAGCTGCAAAAACACCTGATAAAATAATTACCACTAAGGTTAATTTTAAAGATGAAATTAGTGAAGAGGATTGTAATAAAATAATTAATATTTTTTCTTTAAATGGATCAGCTAAAATTGAAGCGATTAATTTGATTAAATCAATTTACAAGATGTTTATAAGTACAGATGCTAACATGGTTGAGATAAATCCATTAATTCTTACTAAAGAAGAAAAAATTATTTGCCTTGATGCGAAAGTAAATTTTGATGACAATGCATTATTTAGACATCCTGAAATATTAGAATTAAGAGATTTAAACGAAGAAGATCCTGCAGAAATTGAAGCTAGCAAATACGACTTAGCATATATTAAGTTAGACGGAAGTATTGGTTGTATGGTTAATGGTGCTGGATTAGCCATGGCTACTATGGATATTATTAAACTTTATGGTGAAGAACCTGCTAATTTTTTAGATGTTGGAGGTGGAGCTTCTAAAGAAAAAGTCTCCGCAGCATTTAAAATAATTTTATCAGATAAAAATGTAAAAGGAATTTTAATAAATATTTTTGGAGGCATTATGCGTTGTGATGTTCTTGCTCAGGGAGTAGTAGATGCAGCTAAAGAAATAAATATTAATGTTCCATTAGTAGTAAGACTGGCAGGGACAAATTTTAAAGAGGGAAAAGAAATATTAGATAACTCAGGATTAAAATTGATTTCTGCCGAAAATTTAGATGATGCGGCTAAAAAAATTGTTGGAGCAATAAAGTAAATGTCTGTGCTTGTTAATAAAAATACAAAAGTTATTTGTCAGGGTTTTACCGGGGCCCATGGAACATTTCATTCTGAGCAAGCTATTAAATATGGAACAAATTTAGTTGGAGGTGTTACCCCTAAAAAAGGTGGCCAAAAACATTTAGAAAGACCAGTTTTTAATACAGTTGCAGAAGCTAAAAAAGAAGTTGGAGCAGATGCAACCATGATTTATGTGCCAGCAAAATTTGCAGCAGCAGCTATAATTGAAGCAATCGATGCTTCAATAGATTTAATTGTCTGCATTACCGAGGGTATTCCAATTCAAGATATGCTTAAAGTTAAACAAAAACTTATAAATTCAAAAAGTCGATTAATAGGTCCAAATTGCCCAGGTATAATTACTCCTGATGAATGCAAAATTGGAATTATGCCTGGAAGCATTCATAAAAGAGGGTCTGTAGGTATTGTGTCTAGATCTGGGACTTTAACTTATGAAGCAGTTGCTCAAACTACAGAAAATGGATTAGGTCAATCAACCTGTATAGGAATTGGAGGTGATCCAATTAATGGAACAAACTTTATCGATTGTTTAGATTTATTTTTAAATGATCCAGAAACTGAATCTATTCTTATGATTGGAGAGATTGGAGGAACTGCTGAAGAGGAAGCTGCAGAATTTGTTAAAAATCATAAGATTAAAAAACCAATTGTTGGATTTATAGCGGGTATTACTGCTCCTCCAGGAAGAAGAATGGGGCATGCAGGCGCTATAATTTCAGGTGGCAAAGGTGGTGCAGAAGATAAAATAAAAAAAATGGAAGAGTGTGGAATTACTATTGCAAAATCACCATCAATAATTGGAAAAACACTTTTTGATAAATTGTCTAATTGAAAATTGGTGATCCAGCATTATAATTCTAAAAATAAATGTCTTTAAATAAGAATCTAGAATTCGAAAAAACCTCATTTTTAAATAAATCGAATAGTGCATTTATTGAAGAAATGTATGTTCGATACATTAATAAAGATCCAGAGTTACCTAAAAGCTGGAAAGAATATTTTGATGATTTGGGTGAAGAAATAGAAGTTATAGCAAATGAAATTAAAGGTCCATCATGGAACCCATTAAAAAAAATTAAAATAAAAGATATTTCTGAGGATACCCAGGAACCAACTAACGGTCATTTAGAAAAAAACAATGGAGCCTTGTTAGGTTCTGATGAAATTATTAAAAGTAACTCAGATTCTATAAGAGCAGTTGCCCTAATCAGGGCCTATAGACAAAGAGGACATCTTTTAGCAAAGCTAGATCCTCTAGGTATGATGAAAACAGAGTATTTAGATGAACTACATCCTGAACATTATGGGTTTAAAAGTAGCGATTATAAAAAAGAAATTTATTTAGATGGGGTCATAAATAAAAAAAAATCAAATGTAAGAGAAATATTAGATTTTCTAAATAAAGTTTATTGTGGTCCGATTGGTTATGAATATATGCATATTACAAATCCTGAGGAGAGAAAGTGGCTTAGAGATAGGATAGAACTAGACAAAAATGCTCTTGAATTTACCGAAATTGGTAAAGAAGGAATTTTAAATAAATTGATTCAAGCAGAAGGTTTTGAAAAATTTTTACATACCAAATATGTTGGCACAAAGCGTTTTGGTCTAGATGGTGGTGAAAGTTTAATTCCAGCACTTGAACAAATTATTAAAATTGGCGGCCAATCAAATGTTTTAGAAGTTAAAATTGGCATGTCTCATAGAGGCCGATTAAACGTTTTGGCAAATGTTTTACAAAAGTCTTATAAAAGAATATTCAATGAATTTACTGGAGATATTCATTCACCAACAAAAGATGGAGCGGGAGATGTTAAATATCATCTTGGAGCATCTTCAGATAGGGAATTTGATGGAAATTCAGTGCATGTCAGTTTGACAGATAATCCATCGCACTTAGAGGCGGTAAATCCAGTTGTTCTGGGTCAAACAAGAGCTAAGCAATATTTCCACAAAGACAAACAAAGAAATAAAGTAATACCTATTTTAATACACGGGGACGCAGCTTTTGCAGGTCAAGGAATTGTTGCTGAATGTTTTGCAATGTCAGGTTTACCTGGGCATAATACTGGAGGAACAATCCATATAATAGTTAATAATCAAATTGGTTTTACTACTAGTCCTAGGTTTGCTAGATCTTCTCCTTATCCTTCAGATGTGGCTAAAATGGTTGAAGCGCCTATATTTCATGTAAATGGTGATGATCCTGAAGCTGTGGTTTATGCAACAAGAATTGCTACAGAATTTAGACTTAAATTTAATAGAGATGTAGTTATTGATTTAATTTGTTACAGAAGATTTGGTCATAATGAGGGAGACGAACCTTCATTTACACAGCCATTGATGTACAAAAAAATAAGATCACATCCAACGGTAACCAACTTGTATGGCAAAAAGTTAATTGAACAAAAGTTATTTAATGAAAAATCATTAAAAGAAAAAATAGATAAATTTAAAAATTTATTAGATGATCAATTTAAAAATGCAAAAGATTATAAACCTAAAATAGAATGGTTTGAGGGTACTTGGTCAAGATACAAACCAGAAAAAGGAAAAGACAAACGAGGAATAAGTGGTGTTGATGAAAAAGTTTTAAAAGAGATTTCAAATAAAATCAATGTTATCCCTGCTGATGTTAGTGCTCATAAGACAATAATTAAAATTTTTGAATCTAGAAAAAAATCTATAGATGAAGGTAAAAATATTGATTGGGCAACTGCTGAGGCTTTAGCTTTTGGTTCTTTAGTGGAACAAGGTTTTCCAGTAAGATTAGTGGGCCAGGACTCTGGAAGAGGTACTTTTAGTCAAAGACACTCAGTATTAAGAAATCAACTAAATAATAAAAGATACGTTCCTCTAAATAATATTTCAAAAAATCAAAAACAATTTGAAATTGTTGACAGTTTTTTATCAGAGTTAGCAGTATTAGGATTTGAATATGGTTATAGCTTGGTAGAACCCAACACACTTACATTGTGGGAGGCGCAATTTGGAGATTTTGCTAATGGTGCACAGGTCATTATCGATCAATTTATTTCATCAGGAGAAAGGAAGTGGTCAAGAGCATCTGGACTAGTAATGTTATTACCTCATGGCTATGAAGGTCAAGGCCCAGAACATTCTTCAGCGCGACTTGAGAGATTTCTTCAACTTTGTTCTAATGATAATATGCAAGTATTAAATTGTACAACACCTGCAAATTATTTTCATGCCCTTAGAAGACAGATGAATAGAGATTTTAGAAAACCATTAGTAATTATGACGCCAAAATCTTTATTAAGAAACAAATATTGTGTATCAAATTTGGTTGATTTTAATAAAAAGAATTCTTTTCATAGAGTTATGTGGGATCATGCTATCGATCCTGCTTATAATGGTTTTATTAAACTCAAACCAAGTTCAAAAATTAGAAAAGTTATTATGTGTTCGGGTAAAGTTTATTTTGATTTATTAGAAGCAAGAGAAAAACTTAAAGTAGATGATGTTGTTTTATTTAGGATTGAACAACTTTATCCATTTCCAGCAAAAAGTTTAGTGAAAGAAATAAAACCATATGCAAAATCTGCCAAGTTTTATTGGTGTCAGGAAGAACCCAAGAATATGGGTGCTTGGTTCTCTGTAAGAGACTATATCCAATGGACATTAGATAATATTAAGGCTAATAATAAAGAAATTTCTTATATTGGAAGAAGCCCAGATGCATCCCCAGCAACAGGTTATGCGAAAAGGCATATTTCTCAGCAACAAGAAATTATTAAAAAAGTTTTTGAATAATTATTATGAGTGAAAAAATAGTAGTTCCAGTCTTAGGTGAAAGCATATCAGAAGCAACGGTTGCTAAATGGCTTAAAAAAGAAGGTGATTCTGTTGAAGCAGATGAGCCAATTGTAGAATTAGAAACAGATAAAGTTAATCTAGAGGTCCCATCTCCTATAACAGGTACTCTTACAGAGATTAATTCTAAAGATGGATCTGTTGTGGAAGTTGGTGCGCTGCTAGGCTCAGTTAGTGAAAAAGGTAGTGTGGTAGAAAAAATTAAAGAAATTAAAAAAGTAAGCACACAACCTAAAGAAAATAATGTAATTCCCTTAGAAGTTTCTAAAAAACAACCAAAAGTTTTTGAAGAAAAACAAGACAACGAAGATTCAGAAGAGTCCCCACTTATTCTTACAAATGAGATTAAAGAAGTGGCACCACAGATAGAGACAATAAGCAATCAAACTTTATCACCAGCAGTAAGAAAAATAGTTGTTGAAAATAAAATTGATGTTCAAGCTGTTAAGGGTACCGGTAAAGATGGTAGAATTTTAAAAGGAGACCTAATCAGCTTAATGGGCGCTAATCCTCAACCTTCAGAAAGAAAAGTTCAGTATGGTCAAGAGGAAAGAATAAAAATGACTAGGTTAAGACAAACAATTGCAAAAAGATTAAAACAAGCACAAGAAAATGCAGCTTTATTGACTACATTTAATGAGGTTGACATGTCAAGCATAATGGAAATGAGAAAAGAAAATCAAGAGGATTTTCAAAACAGATATGGAATCAAATTAGGTTTTATGTCTTTTTTTGTAAAAGCTTGTGTATTGGCTTTAAAGGCTTTTCCAGCAGTAAATGCTGAAATAGATGGTGACGAAATAATATATAAAAATTATTATAATATAAGTTTTGCAGTTGGTACGGATAAAGGTTTGGTTGTACCGGTATTAAGAAATGCCGATGAACTATCGTTTGCAGATATAGAAAAAAATATCAAAGAAATTTCAGAAAAAGCAAGAGATGGTAAACTTACAATTGAGGATCTTCAAGGTGGAACATTCACCATTAGCAATGGAGGTGTTTATGGATCAATGCTTTCAACACCAATATTAAATCTTCCACAATCAGGAGTATTGGGAATGCATAATATTGTTGAAAGACCAGTTGCAATTGATGGAGAAGTAAAAATTAGACCAATAATGTATTTAGCACTTTCATATGATCACAGAATAATCGATGGAAAAGAGTCTGTTTCATTTCTAAAAATGATTAAAGAAAATTTAGAAGACCCTAGAAGGTTATTTTTAGGTATTTAATGTCAGAAAAATTTCAAGCTGTAGTAATTGGTGGTGGACCTGGTGGTTATGTTTGTGCAATTAGATTAGCTCAATTAGGATTTAAAACAGCATGTGTTGAGTCAAGAGGTGCTTTGGGTGGCACCTGTTTAAATGTGGGGTGTATACCATCTAAAAGTCTATTAAATTTATCAGAAGAATTTCATAAAGTTCAAAATTTATCCAGCAAAGGAATTGAAGTTGGAGAAGTTAAGCTAAATCTTGAAAAAATGATGAAAAGTAAGGATAAAGCAGTCACTGTTTTGACTAAGGGTGTAGAATTTCTTTTGAAAAAAAATAAAGTTTCATATTTTAAAGGTACTGGAAGTTTTAAAAATAATAATGAAATATCAATCTTAGATGAAAAGGGTACCGAGACTCTAATTCACTCAGAAAAAACAATAATTGCAACTGGATCAGTTCCTGTTTCCTTGTCAGGAATTGAAATTGATGAAAAAATAATAGTATCTTCAACTGGTGCTCTTAAATTAGATAAAGTACCCACAAAAATGGTTGTAGTTGGTGGAGGATATATAGGATTAGAGATGGGATCAGTATGGTCTAGGTTAGGTGCTGAAGTACATGTTGTTGAATTTTTAGATCACATTACACCTGGCATGGATAAAGAAATATCTATTGAATTTATGAAAATTTTAAAAAAACAGGGCATACACTTTCACATGCAGAATAAAGTTGAATCTATCGCTAAGAGTAATTCAGGTGCAACTGTAATTACTATTGATAAAGATGGAAACAAAAATGAATTTGATTGTGATGTAGTTTTAATTTCAGTGGGTAGAAAACCAAATACACAAGGTTTAAATTTGGAGACAATCGGTGTTCAACTTGATGATAAAAAAAGAGTTAAAGTCGATCATGCCTATAAAACAAATGTGCAAGATATTTATGCTATAGGTGATGTAATAGCTGGACCCATGTTAGCTCATAAAGCTGAAGATGAAGGTATTGCGGTTGCAGAAAATATTGCAGGCCAATCAGGTCACGTAAATTATGATACTATTCCTGGAGTAGTTTACACAACGCCCGAAGTAGCTTCTATTGGTAAAACTGAAGAACAACTCAAAGAGTCAAATATAGAATATAAAATTGGAAAATTTTCATTTATGGCTAATTCAAGGGCGAAAGCAATTGATGATGCAGAAGGGTTTGTAAAAATATTAGCAGACAAAAATACTGACAAGGTTCTAGGAGCACACATTATTGGACCACATGCTGGAGAATTAATTGCAGAAATTGGAGTTGCTATGGAATTTGGTGCAAGTTCAGAAGATATTGCGAGAACATGTCATGCACACCCAACTTTTTCAGAAGCAGTTAAAGAGGCAGCATTATCAGTTGATAAAAGAGCAATACACTCTTAATTTTTTCTCTTAATATAAAAGGATGAAAGTTCCGATTCTTTTACCCAACATTTTTAATCATCCTTTTACATATGAGTCAGATCAAGCTTTAGAGACTGGAGACTATGTATTAGTTCCTTTTGGTAAATCTAAAATTACAGGAGTGGTTTGGGATGATTTTGAGAAAAAAAATAATAAAAACTTTAAAATTAAAAAAATTATTAAAAAATTAGAGGTCCCAAGATTAAAAAAAAGTACTATTAAATTTTTAAACTGGTTCTCAGAGTATAATATTATTCCTAAAGGTATGGCATTAAAACTTATGTTGTTGAGTGGCAATGCTATTGAGAAACTTTCAAATTCAGATCTTCAAAAATTTGAATTTATAAAAAAAAATAATTCCTTTGAACTTTCTGAAGAACAAAAAAATTCATTAAAAAAAATGAATGAAGTTAATGAAAAATTTAGAGTTCACGTTCTTCAGGGCACCACAGGTTCTGGAAAGACAATGGTATATTTTGAGGCTTTAAAAGATAGAATTATAAAGGGATTTCAAGGATTAATCTTGTTACCCGAAATTGGTTTAACAGGCCAATTTGAAAGTAAGTTCATTGAATTTTTTGGTTTTCAACCAGCAGTTTGGCACTCTGGAATTACAAAAAAAAACAAAGAAATTATTTGGAGTGGAATTGCTAATGGAGAAATAAAAGTAGTTATTGGTGCTAGATCATCTTTATTCCTACCTTTTAAAAATTTAGGATTAATTATTGTTGATGAAGAACACGATCAATCCTACAAACAAGATGAGGGTGTTACTTACAATGCAAGAGATATGGCTATTTCAAGAGCATCATTTGAAAATATACCAATAAATTTAATTACAGCCGTACCATCAATCGAAACTTTTGAAAATATTAAAAAAGGAAAATATTCATCTTCTAAAATTGAAAAGCGATTTAAAAATGCATCTTTACCTGAGTATGAAATAATAAATTTAAATAAAACAAAATTAGATAAACAATCATGGCTTTCAAAAGAAATAATAGAAAAAGTAAAATTTCATTTAAATAGAAAGGATCAAATATTATTTTTTTTAAATCGAAGAGGGTTTTCCCCACATGTTTTGTGTAACAAGTGTTTTAACAGTTATACGTGTCCAAATTGTTCGATTAATCTAGTTTATCATAAAAATAAAAATAATTTATTATGTCACTATTGTGGTTTCAAAGGATCATTAAATAGAGATTGTGTTAAAGATGGAAAATGTGAAAATATCTTTAGTGGTCCTGGAGTAGAAAGAATTTCAGAGGAAGTAAAAAAAAATTTTCCAAATAAAAAAATTGAAATTTTTTCAAGTGATACAATGAATAAAAAAGACTCTTCTATAAAACTTGAAAAAATAATTAATAATGAAATTCAAATTTTAATTGGAACCCAATTAATATCAAAAGGTTTTCATTTTCCAAATCTTAACTGCATTGTTGTTGTTGATATTGATTTAACTTCACAGGGTCATGACTTAAGAGGTGCAGAAAAAAATCTACAACTCTACCATCAATTATCTGGTAGGGCAGGAAGAACTGGAAAACCTGCTGTAGTATATTTTCAAACATATAGCAACAACCCTAAAATGATCCTTGATATCACAAATAAAAATCCTGAAATTTTTTTAGAAAAAGAATTAGAGTTGAGAAAGATGAACAAACTTCCACCTTTTCAAAGATTTATATCTTTAATCTTAACGGGAGAAAATGAGGATAAATTAGAAAAGGAAGCATTTAAATTTAAAGATTTTTTACAAGGAAAAATAATTGGAAAAATTCTGGGACCTGTAAGTGCCCCGATTTTTAGATTAAAAAAAAAATATAGGGTACGATTTTTAATAAGGGGTCCAAAATCAATGAACATGCAGAACTCAGTCGCAAATATTGTCCCAAATTATAAATTTCCCAGTGGAATAAAACTGTCGGTTGATGTTGACCCAATAAACTTCAATTAATCCTTAAAAAAAAGGATTTTTTAGCTAATGTGCTACTTGAAGACATTAGGGTCATATGTTAATTAAACCGTGTTTTTAAATTAATCTTCATTAATTTTAGAGGTAATAAGTTGAGTAAAAATAAAGGATTTTCTAACACATCAGCTAATAGATACTCTTTAGCGCTTTATGAGCTTGCGTCTGAAGGTAACTTAATCAGTCAAATTGAAGATCAGGCAATTGCTATAATAAATCTAATAAAATCAAGTAATGATTTTAAAAATTTTATCAAAGATCCAACCTCAAATAAAAATGATTTAATTACGGTAATATCAAAATTATCAGAACAAAATAAATTAGAAAATTTATTTAAGAATTTTTTAAACTTCTTGATTACAAAGAGAAGATTTTTTTTCGTGGAACAGATATTAAAAAGTTTTGTAGAAACTTGTTCTAAAAAAAGAGGAGAACTTAAAGCTGAGTTAAAGTCAGCTAAAGAACTTTCAAGTCAAGAAATTCAAAATATTACAAATGAGCTTACTCAAAATTTTAGTTCTAAAATAAAATTAAACTACAAACATGATAAGAGTTTAATTGGAGGTTTGATCGTACAAGTAGGTAGTACAATGGTTGATACTTCCATTAAAAATAAATTACAACAAATCGAAAATAGAATGATAGAGGCATAAATGGAAATAAACCCTTCAGAAGTAACAAAGATATTAAAAGAGCAAATTAAGAATTTTGGTGATAAAGCAGAAGTCACAGAAGTAGGACAAGTTTTATCTGTTGGAGATGGTATCGCAAGGATTTATGGACTTGATAATGTTCAGGCTGGAGAAATGGTTGAATTTGCAGACGGATCAAAAGGAATGGCTCTAAACTTAGAGAGCGAGAATGTAGGTGTTGTAATTTTTGGGGATGACAGAAATATCAAAGAAGGAGATGTTGTAAAAAGAACTGGGAACATCGTTGATACTCCAGTCGGAAAAGAGTTATTAGGTAGAGTGGTTGATGGATTAGGCAATCCAATAGATGGTAAAGGAGCATTAGATAAAGGTATTAAAAAAAGTCGAGTAGAGGTAAAAGCTCCAGGTATTATTCCAAGACAATCAGTTAGCGAACCTATGCAAACAGGATTAAAATCAATTGACAGTCTTGTTCCAATTGGAAGAGGTCAAAGGGAATTAATTATTGGAGATAGACAAACTGGAAAAACAGCAGTTGCGATTGATGCAATAATTAACCAAAAAAAAATAAATGAATCTGGTGATGAGAAACAAAAGCTTTATTGTATTTATGTTGCTATTGGACAAAAACGATCAACAGTAAGACAAATTCAAAAAACTTTAGAAGAAGCTGGGGCTATGGAATACACTACTATTGTAGCTGCAACAGCTTCTGACTCAGCTCCTTTGCAATTTTTAGCTCCTTATACTGGATGCACAATGGGAGAATATTTTAGAGATAATGGTATGCATGCTCTGATAATTTATGATGATTTGTCAAAACAAGCTGTAGCTTATAGACAAATGTCGCTACTTTTAAGAAGACCTCCAGGAAGAGAAGCCTATCCAGGAGATGTATTTTATCTTCATAGCAGATTACTTGAAAGAGCAGCCAAATTGAGTGATGAGCATGGTGGTGGTTCTTTAACAGCACTTCCGATTATTGAAACTCAAGGGGGTGACGTTTCGGCATTTATTCCAACTAACGTAATCTCAATTACAGATGGTCAGATTTTTTTAGAAACACAACTTTTTAACCAAGGTATTAGACCAGCAATTAACGTTGGATTATCCGTATCAAGGGTTGGATCAGCCGCTCAAACAAAAGCGATGAAAAAAGTTTCAGGATCTATGAAATTAGAGTTAGCCCAATATAGAGAGATGGCTGCTTTTGCACAGTTTGGATCTGATTTAGATGCTTCAACGCAACAATTATTAAACAGAGGTTCAAAATTAACTGAGCTTCTAAAACAAAAACAATATTCACCTTTGACTGTAGCTGAACAAGTTATTTCAGTATTTTGTGGGGTTAAAGGCTATCTAGATAATGTTGAGCTAAAAGATATTGCAGAGTTTGAAAGAAAAATTATAGACAAGTGTAAATCTGAAAAACCTGAAATTTTAAGCTCTATTTTAAGTACTGGAAAATTAGAGGAAGATACTGAAAAAATGTTAATTGAAGTAATTACTCAACTTAAACAAAATTTCAAATCTTAAATAAAGTATGGCAAGTTTAGACGACCTAAAAAAAAGAATAGCTAGCGTTAAATCTACGCAAAAAATTACAAAGGCTATGAAAATGGTTGCAGCGGCAAAATTGAGAAAAGCTCAAGAAAGTGCTGAAAGGGGAAGACCTTATTCTGAAAAAATGAATAATGTTATTCTAAACTTATCAAATGGTATTTCTGATAAAGAAAATGCTCCAAAGCTATTATCTGGTACTGGAAAAGATAAAGTTCATCTTTGTGTTGTAATGACATCAGACAGAGGTTTATGTGGAGGCTTTAATTCAAACATAATTAAAAAAGCTAAATTATTTTTTAGTAAATTAGCTCAAGAGGGTAAAGAGTTAAAGATTATTACAGTAGGCTCAAAAGGAAATGACCAGTTAAAAAGAATTTATGGTAAACAAATTATTGAAAAGTTATCATTTAAGAATTCAAAAAATGTAAATTATGCTGATGCTGAAAAAGTAAGTAAAATAATAATAGATAAATTTGAAAAAGAAGAGTTTGATATTTGTACAATTTTTTACAATCAATTTAAAAATGTGATTACTCAAATTCCCCAAGCTCAACAAATCATACCATTAAAAACTGATAATGAAGCAGCGACTAAATCAGATGATAGTTATGAATTCGAGCCAGACGAAGATGAGATTTTAAGCAATTTATTACCTAAAAATATTTCAACGCAAATATTTAAGGCAATGTTAGAGAATTCAGCTAGCGAACAGGGTTCAAGAATGAGCGCAATGGATAATGCAACCCGAAACGCAGGTGAAATGGTTGACAAACTTACTATTGAGTATAATAGAAGTCGTCAGGCAGCAATTACTAAAGAACTAATAGAAATTATATCAGGAGCAGAAAGTTTATAATTATGAGCAAAGGAATAATCACACAAGTTATTGGAGCAGTAGTAGATGTTAAGTTTGAAGGAGATCTTCCTAATATTCTTACAGCATTAGAATGTAAAAATGGTGGTAACAGACTAGTTTTAGAGGTTGCCCAACATTTAGGAGAGTCAACAGTAAGAACAATCGCAATGGATGCTACTGAAGGATTAAAAAGAGGTGATGAAGTCACTAATACCAATGCTCCTATTCAAGTTCCAGTTGGACCAGAAACTTTAGGAAGAATTATAAATGTTATTGGAGAGCCAATTGATGAGAGAGGTGAAGTTAAAACTAAAGAAACTTGGCCAATACATAGACCTGCACCAGAATTTAACGAGCAGTCGACTGAGACTGAAATATTAGTAACAGGAATTAAAGTTATCGACTTATTAGCGCCATACGCCAAAGGTGGTAAAATTGGTTTATTTGGTGGTGCTGGAGTGGGTAAAACAGTTTTAATTATGGAATTAATCAACAACGTAGCTAAAGCTCATGGTGGATTTTCAGTTTTTGCGGGTGTTGGTGAAAGAACTCGAGAAGGAAACGATCTTTATCATGAAATGATAGAGTCTGGTGTAATTAAAAAAGAAGGACCAGGATCTAAAGCGGCACTAGTTTATGGACAAATGAATGAACCTCCTGGAGCAAGAGCTAGAGTAGCTTTAACAGGCTTAACTGTTGCTGAATATTTTAGAGATCAAGAAGGTCAAGACGTACTTTTCTTCGTTGATAATATTTTTAGATTCACTCAAGCTGGTTCTGAAGTTTCAGCTTTATTAGGAAGAATTCCATCTGCAGTTGGTTATCAACCAACACTAGCAACTGATATGGGTAATCTTCAAGAAAGAATTACTACCACTAACAAAGGTTCAATCACATCTGTTCAAGCAATTTATGTTCCTGCAGATGACTTAACTGACCCTGCACCGGCAACTTCATTTGCTCACTTAGATGCTACAACAGTATTATCAAGACAAATTGCTGAAATTGGAATTTATCCAGCTGTAGATCCACTAGACTCAACCTCTAGAATATTGGATCCAAGAATAGTTGGAGATGAACATTATAGAGTGGCTAGAGAAGTACAAAAAGTTTTACAAACTTACAAGTCATTACAAGATATTATTGCAATTCTTGGTATGGATGAATTATCTGAAGAAGACAAGTTAACAGTTGCTAGAGCAAGAAAAATTCAGAGATTTTTATCTCAACCATTCTTTGTTGCAGAGGTATTTACGGGATCACCTGGAAAATTAGTTGATCTAGAGTCAACAATTAAAGGCTTTGCAGCAATCTGTAATGGAGACTACGATCATTTACCAGAAGCAGCATTTT
>Ga0102957_1000262_pt1 | contig 15729 bp, 16 predicted proteins | sample SalPon2_A_H2O_MG_2_FD_84517 | JGI IMG/M metagenome (GOLD analysis project Ga0102957, IMG submission 84517) | Salt pond water microbial communities from South San Francisco under conditions of wetland restoration - Salt Pond MetaG SF2_A_H2O_MG | ecosystem: Environmental > Aquatic > Non-marine... | reverse complement strand
AGAATGCCAAAAGTAATTGAAACTGTGAAGAACTTCTTCGGAAAAGAACCTAGCAAAAGTGTTAACCCTGATGAAGTTGTTGCAATGGGTGCAGCAATTCAAGGAGGTGTATTACAAGGTGATGTAAAAGACGTTCTACTTCTAGATGTTACACCGTTGTCATTAGGTATTGAAACACTTGGTGGAGTTGTAACAAAACTAATTTCAAAAAATACTACAATCCCAACTAAAAAAAGTCAGGTTTTCTCAACTGCAGAAGATAACCAGCCGGCTGTTTCTATTAGAGTTTTCCAGGGTGAAAGAGAAATGGCAGCTGACAACAAATTACTTGGAACATTTGATTTAACTGGAATTCCTCCAGCACCAAGAGGTGTACCTCAAATCGAAGTAACGTTTGATATTGATGCTAATGGAATTGTAAGTGTTTCTGCAAAAGATAAAGGAACAGGCAAAGAGCAAAAAATTCAAATCCAAGCATCAGGCGGACTTTCAGATGAAGAAATTGAAAAAATGGTGAAAGATGCTGAAGCTAACAAAGAAGCGGATAAGAAAAAGAGAGAAGAGGTTGATGCAAAAAATTCAGCTGAATCTTTGGTCGCTTCAACTGAAAAAAGCCTCAAAGATCACGGTAGTAAAATTAGTGACGCTGACAAGAAAACAATTGAAACAGATCTTCAAAATTTAAAAGATGCAATAGCAGCTGATAAAATTGAAGATATCAAAACTAAGACTCAAACTCTAATTCAGTCATCTATGAAACTTGGAGAAGCAATTTACAAAGAACAACAGGCAAAAGCTGATCCGAAGTCACAAGGCTCTGAAGGAAAAGCTGAAACTGGATCTGATGATAAAAAAGAAGATGTAGTTGATGCTGAATACGAAGAAGTAAAAGACGATAAAGATAAAAAATAACGCTTAAATTTTAAGCGGATAGGAAGCTGAGTCATGTCTAAAGCGGATTTTTATGAAACTCTTGGTGTAAATCGTAATGCATCAAAAGAGGAAATAAAAAGCGCATACAGAAAACTTGCAATGAAATATCATCCTGACAGAAACCCAGGTGATAAGTCTGCTGAAACAAAATTTAAAGACGCCACAGAAGCTTACCAAATTTTATCCGATCCAAATAAAAAAAGTAATTATGATCAATTTGGTCACTCAGCTTTTGAAAATATGGGTGGAGGTCAAGGAGGTTTTAATGACTTTGGCGGTTTTGATTCAGGGTCCTTTTCAGATATTTTTGATGACTTTTTCGGAGACTTTATGGGCTCCGGAAGGAGCAGAGGTGGAGGCCGAAGAAAATCAAGAGGTCAAAGGGGGTCTGATTTAAAAATAAATTTAGAAGTTTCTCTTGAAGAAGCGTACGAAGGAAAAAAAACTACATTTAATATCAATTCATCAGAAAAATGCGGAACTTGTTCAGGTAGTGGAGCAAAGCCAGGATCAAATCCAAAAACCTGTGGAACTTGTGGTGGAGACGGAAGGGTAAGATCACAACAAGGTTTTTTTACAGTTCAACAAACTTGTCCGGACTGCAGAGGTGAAGGTGAGGTTGTTGGTAAACCATGTAAGGATTGCAGTGGCTTTGGAACTCAGAAAAAAAAGAAAACACTTACAATTCAAATACCAAAAGGTGTGGATGATGGAACTAGAATAAGACTATCTGGAAAAGGTGAGGCTGGCTCTAAAGGTGGTGCCGACGGAGATTTATATGTTTATATACAAGTTAGAAAACATGAAATCTTTGAAAGAGAAGAAGAAAATTTATTTTATGAACTTCCAATATCTATTGCAGATGCTGCTCTAGGTACATCTATTGAAGTGCCTAATATTGATGGAACAAAATCAAAAGTAAAAATTCCAGAGGGAACTCAATCAGGAAAACAACTAAGGTTGAGAGATAAAGGTATGCCTATGTTACGAGGTGGTGGCAATGGTGATCTTTATTTACAAATTAAAGTGGAAACTCCAGTATCATTAAGTAATGAACAAAAAGAATTACTTGAAAAATTTAAAGATTTAGAAGATTCTAAAAATAATCCTGAAAATCAAAGTTTTATAAAAAAAGCAAAAAAATTTTGGGAAAACATCAATTAATGAGAAAAATTAAAATTACAGTAACCGGCGGCCTTGGTCGTATGGGTCAGTTGCTAATTAAAAATACTCAAAAAGATAAAAGGCTTAAACTATACTCAGCCACTGAATATAAAGAATTTAAAAAAGCTGGCGTAAAATATCAAAAAAATACAGATGCCGCTTTTAAGGGGACGGATGTGATTATTGATTTTACACGACCCAACTGTACCCTTGAAGTTTTAAAATTAGCGATCAAACATAAAAAAAAAGTAATTATTGGAACCACGGGTTTTCAGAAAAAACATTGGGACACTATTAAAAAAGCATCAAAAAAAATTCCAATCTTGCAATCAGGAAATATGAGCCTTGGAATTAATTTAATGCAGTTTGTATCTAAAATTTTATCAAAAGGTTTTATGAACGATTATCAAATGGAAATTCATGATGCTCATCATGCTAAAAAAATCGACTATCCATCTGGAACTGCATTAATGCTTGGACATGCCGTTGCTGACGGTAAATCAAAAAGCTTAAAACAAATACAAGGAAAAATTTTTCTAAATAAAAAAGGTAAAGGAAAAACCAATAAATTAAATTTTTATATTCTTAGAAAAGGCAAAATACCTGGTACTCACTCTGTAATATTTGAAAATAAACAGGAAAAATTAGAAGTTCAACATACTGCTCATTCTAGGGACTTATTTGCTGAAGGTGCAATAGGTGCAGCCAAGTGGCTAGCAAATAAAAAGCCAGGTTTGTACAATATGCACCATGTTCTAGGTATCAAATAATTTTTCGTGAAATTAGAGAAAAAAGATAAAGCAAAAATAATACTTAAAGAACTTAATAAACTATATCCTAGAACACCTTCTCCCCTAACCCACACTAATAATTTCACTCTCTTAATTTCAGTATTATTGTCTGCGCAATGTACAGACTTGAATGTTAATAATGTTACAAAAAATATTTATCCAAAATACAATAAGCCAGAACACTTTGTAAAATTAGGTCAAAAAAAAATAGAAAAACTCATTCAAAAAATTGGTCTTTTTAGAATGAAATCAAAAAGTGTTTATTACCTATCAAAAATTCTCATTGATAAACATAATGGAAAAGTTCCTAAAACTTTTGAAGAACTTGAAGCATTGCCTGGAGTTGGACATAAAACTGCAAGTGTGGTGATGTCACAAGGATTTGGTTATCCAGCTTTTCCGGTGGATACTCATATTCATCGACTCGCACAAAGATGGGGATTAACAAATGGTAAAAACGTCACTCAGACTGAAAAGGATTTGAAAGATCTTTTTCCCAAAAAAAACTGGAACAAGCTACATTTACAAATTATTTTTTATGGAAGGGAATTTTGCAAAGCCAGGGATTGCTTTGGCTTGAAATGTAAAATATGTAAACAATGCAATCCAAACAGAAAAAGGCCAATTTTAACCAAGAAAGCTTAAAATGAAAGTACTAGGAGTAGGTAACGCAATCGTAGATGTTTTATGTAAAGTTGATGATCAATTTATACAAGATCATAATCTTACAAAAGGAACAATGAAATTAATTGATGAACAAGAGTTTAAAAAACTTTTATTAAATTTAAAAATTGAAAATACTGTTTCTGGCGGATCTGTTGCTAATTCTATTGTTGGGATGTCACAACTCGGTGATCACGTTGGATTTATTGGTAAAGTCAATTCCGATGATCTTGGACAGAAATATATAGAAGGTTTAAAAAAAGAAAATGTTGAATATTTTTACAAAATTAAAGAAGAAAATATTCCAACGGGTACTTGCTTAATCTTAATTACTCCAGACTCTGAAAGAACAATGTGTACTTTTTTAGGGATTGCAGGACAAATTGATGAACAAGATATTGATGAACAAGCAGTTAAAGCTTCTGAGATTACATTTCTAGAAGGTTATTTGTGGGATGAAGGGGGACCAACAAAAGCTTTTGGAAAAGCCCTTTCTTTCGCAAATAAGTCGGCCATGTCACTTTCTGATCCATTTTGTGTCGACCGACATAAAAGCAGTTTTTTAGATTTAGTAAAAAATAAATTAGATATTATTTTTTCTAATGAGAAAGAGGCAATGTCACTTATCGATGCAAAAAGTTTTGACGAGGTTATTGAGTTTGGAAAGTCACTAAATAAACTTTTCATTATTACTCGTTCGGATAAGGGTTCAATGGCCTTAGATGGAGATGATGTGTTTGAAACACAAGCAAAAACAAATTTAAATATTGTTGATCTTACCGGAGCAGGAGATCTTTTTGCTGCAGGATTTTTACATGGATATACCAATAACAAAAATCCACATGAAAGCCTTAAACTTGGTACAGAAATGGCATCTAAAATCATACAAAAAATTGGTGCTCGTCTAGACTGAATTTAGCTTACCTTTTTTTCTTTTAAAACTGCCTTTCCCTTTTTTGGGCTGAACAACTCTTTTTTTATATTTTGAAGACCTTAAATCCTTAGCGATAGGATTTTTATTTTTCATAACGTATTAGATTTTATAAAAGAGTTTGCAGCATTAAAAATATCTTTTTTTCTTTCTGGTTTCATTTTTTCTAATATTCTTACCATCATTGATAAGCGCGGATTTTTATTAAAAAATACTTTATTTTTATCTATAAATCTCCAATACAACCCGTTCATAATAATGCACCAAGGCCCCTTTTTAAAATCCATCATCTTTAAAAAATATGCAGATCCGCAAATATAAGGTTTAGTGGCAAAAGTACCTCCATCACTAAACAATCCCATTCCATAAACATTTGGAGACATGACCCAATCTGATGAGTCCATAAACATTTCCATAAACCATTTATAAACCTGCTTCGGTTCTATTTCACAGAGATTCATAATATTTGATAAAATCATTAATCTTTCAATGTGATGAGACCAAGCATAATTTTTTGCATTTCTAATTGCATGATCTAAAGGATCTAAACCGGTAGTACCTTCGTACCAAGTGTTTTTCATTTTATTGCGATGATTAAAAAAATTTGATTTTTGCATTTTGTCATCAAAATTTTGATAAATTCCTCTCATAAATTCTCTCCAACCAATCACTTGTCTTAAATAACCTTCGAAAGAATTAATGCTTACTTTTTTCTCATATTTCATCAGTTCAACTAAAATCTCCTCCGGTGTAATCAAACCATTGTTAATTAAAGGACTAAGTGCGCTATGAAATAAAATGCGATCTCTTTGATCCACGGCATCTTCATAATCCCCAAATAAACCCAGTTTATTTTTTAAAAAATTATCTAGAACTATCTTTGCGTCTTTTCGCGTTGTCCCAATCCAGAACTGCTTAATATCTCCAGGGTGTTTAGAAAATTTTTCATCAACTATTTGCTTAAGTTTTTTTGTGTGCTCCGTTTCTTTAAAAACTGGCTGTTTGGGTAATTTAATATCTTTTGGAAGTTTCTTTCTGTTATCGCTGTCAAAACTCCACTTTCCACCTTTGGGTGTTTTATCTTTATTAATTAAAATATTAAATTTTGTTCTCTGCGCTTTATAAAAATTAGCCATAAAAGGCTTCTTGGATGTTTTAAGATATTTTTTAAAATCCTCGCGACTACTTAAAAACATTGGTGTTTTTAAGACTTTGTAATTAATTTTTTCTTTTTTTAAAAAAGAGGTAATTATTTTTTCAAACGGTTTATCTTCAATTTCAAAAAATCTAACACAATCTATTTTATTTTTTTTTAAAACGTGATCTAATTTTTTTATATAACTTTCTTTAAAATCTTTTTCTTCGATTTTTTTATAAATTACTTGATGACCATTTTTTTCCAATTCATCTCTAAATGATCGCATTGAAGAAAGGAAAAAAACAATCTTTTGCTTATGATGTTTTTCAAATGTACAAAGGCCAAAATCCTCGGATAGATATATTAGAGAAGACTTATAATCTTTAAAATATTTTGGATGAAAGAGCTGATTTCCTAAAACAATAAATAATTCTTTCATTAAGTAATGGAATATTTTCCATCTTCTACAGAGATAAATGTTTTATCTTTAAGTTTACTTTGAATTTTCTGTCTTAAACGATAGAGATGAGTTTCATATGTATGAGAATCTATTTCTTCTCCATGAGCCCAAATATCTTTCATAATTTCTTGCTTTGAGGCTCCTTCTTTTTTTCCTGATAAATATAAAATAATATCCAATTCTCTCTCGGTTAATTTCACTGATTTTTTTCCGAAAGAAATAGTTCTTTCATTTTTATCTATTTGATATTTTCCAATTTCTAATTTGGATTGGAATAAAAATTTGAATTTTAAAATTACAAGTTTAATAATTTTTTCTAAATCTTGATAATTGATAGGCAATACTAAAAAACTGCTTAAAACATTGTCTTTTTTAATTGTTTTAAAATTGTCACTTTTTTTAGAAAAAAAAATTTTTGGATATTTAATTTTTTTTAATTCTTTCAAATCTAGTTTTTCTAAGTCGTCAATAAAGAATAAGAATACATAGATATCTATAAGAGGCGTTTTGAGGATCTCTTTTACCTCTTTAAAATTTTTCAAATTTTGTAAATTATACTCACTTTTTTGCTCTTTCATACATTCAAAAAAAACAGATGACCCCACAGTAATGATTGAGTAGTTTTGCATAGAATTAAAATATAAATTTATATGATCATAGTAAATAAAAACGGTACGCTTATACACAAAAAAAAGCTTTATAAGTGTGCTTTAGGGAAAAAGGGTATTACAAAAAACAAAAGGGAGGGTGATCAAAAAACCCCTTCAGGTACATTTTCTCTTGGAAAAGTCTTTTATCGAAAAGACAGAACAAAAAACATCAAAACAAAACTCAAAAAATATATTATTAAAAAACACATGTGTTGGTGTGATGATCCCAATAGCAAATTCTATAATAAATTAATTTTTACAAAGGATAAAAATAAGGAAAAACTTTTTAGAAAAGATAATCTTTACGATATTATTATAGTGATTAATTATAATACGAGACCAATTGTAAAAAATAAAGGTAGCGCAATTTTTATCCATTTGGCAAATAAAAACTATTCGGGAACGATGGGTTGTATAGGATTAAAAAAAAATGATTTGTTAGAAGTGCTAAAAACAATATCGAAAAAAACTAAAATTAAAATTGTAGCCTAACCTCTTTCTCCAAAAATTTTACTACCTACCCGAATATAAGTTGCCCCACAAAGCCCAGCTTCGATATAATCATGACTCATGCCCATACTTAATTCACTTAAATTTAATTTTTTAGATAACTCACATAAAATTTCAAAATGTTTTTTGGCGGGCTCATCTACAGTAGGGATACACATAAGTCCTACAATATTTAATTTATTTTTAGCATATTGATATAAATCAAAAGCCGCTTCAATATTTGATCCAGATTTTTGATCTTCTTCACCGGTGTTAATTTGTAAAAAATATTTTCTTCTAATTGCCAAAGCGACCTCTGCGGAAGCCAAGGCATTGATTAATTTTTCTCGATCTACTGAATGAATAAATTTAAATGTTTTGACTGCATCTTTTGCTTTATTTGTTTGTAAACCTCCAATTAAATGAAGTTCAAGATTACTATTTTGTTTTTGAGTTTCTTCCCATTTTCTTTTAGCCTCTTGAACTTTATTTTCGCCATAGATCATGTGTCCATGATCAATAAGAGGCTGAATATGATTTAACTCAAATGTTTTGCTAACAGCAATAATTTTTGAATTTAAATTATTTTCTAATAATTCTTTTTGAATATTTTTAAAGTTTTGTACTATACTCATAGTTCTGTGCTAAAAATTTATTTTTATATAAACGAATTAAACGATACTCAAAAAGAAAACCTTAATCAATTAAAGAATATAAATATTATTTATAGAAATTATAAAAAAGAAAATTATGAGAAAAATGCAGCTATACTCTCAAGATACTGTAAAAAAAAACGATTTAAGTTTTACATCTCTAATGATGAAAAATTAGCAGTACGTCTTAATTGTAACGGAATCTACTTACCTAGCTTTAATACAAAAAAATATTTTTCTAATACAAGATTTAATATTATTGGTTCAGCTCATAATGAGGTTGAAATCAGAAAAAAAATTTCGCAAGGATGTAAGGAAATATTTTTATCTCCAATATTTGATACATTTTCAGAATATTCAAAAAGGGGTATTGGTCTAAGCTTTTATAGAAAAATTAAATCAAGTTTTTACAATAAAGCAAAAATACATGCTCTGGGTGGGATTAATGAAAAAAATCTCAATAAAATTATAGTTTCAAATAGTCCTGGGTTTTCCTCGATAAGTTTTATTGAGAAACAATTAAATAAAAAATTAATTTCTTTTCTTAAATTAATTGCTACAGATAATTAAATAAGTAAATTCTGGCCATGCATATTGAAAAGTTTAATCCAGCTACCGTTGATAAAAAGTGGCAAGAATATTGGAAAAATAACAATACTTTTCAAGCCTCACAGTCAAGAGAGAAGCCCAAGTATTATTGTTTAGAAATGTTTCCATACCCGTCGGGCAAAATTCATATGGGGCATGTTAGAAATTATACACTTGGAGATGTGATTGCAAATTATAAAAGATTAAATGGATTTAATGTTTTACATCCTATGGGTTGGGACTCTTTTGGGATGCCTGCAGAAAATGCGGCTATACAAAAAAAACTTCACCCGAAAGAATGGACATTAAACAATATAGAAACTATGAAGAGCCAATTAAAATTACTAGGCTTCTCAATAGACTGGGAAAGAGAAATATCAACCTGTAATGAAGATTACTATAAACACCAACAAAAATTTTTCTTAGAACTCTTAAAAAAAGGATTAGTTTATAAAAAAGAAAGTTTAGTAAACTGGGATCCTGTTGACAATACTGTGCTTGCGAACGAGCAAGTTATCGATGGAAAAGGCTGGCGATCAGGAGCTCAAGTTGTTCAAAAAAAACTTTCTCAGTGGTTTTTTAAAATAACCGCCTATGCGGATGAGCTTGATCAGTCATTAAATACTCTTAAAGAATGGCCTGAAAAAGTAAAAATAATGCAAAAAAATTGGATTGGTAAATCCATAGGTTGTGAAATTAATTTTAAAATCAAAGAACAAAAAGAAACTATATCTGTTTTCACAACTAGGCCTGATACTATTTTTGGAGCTTCTTTTATAGCTCTTGCGGTTGATCACCCTCTTTCAAAAAAATATGAAAAAGAAAGTGAATTTATTAATTTTAAAGATACAGTTTATAAGACAGGAAATACCGATGAAGCAATCGCAAAAACTGAAAAATTAGGTTTCAAAACTGATTATCTAGTTGAGCATCCTTTTATAAAAAATAAAACTCTACCAGTTTTCTTCTCAAATTTTGTTTTAATGGAATATGGAACAGGAGCTATATTTGGTTGTCCAGGTCACGATCAGAGAGATCTAGATTTTGCAAATAAATATAATTTAGAAGTTATTCCTGTAATATTGCCTGCTGATCAAAAAAGTGAAGTTTTCAAGATTACTAATGAAGCTTATACCGGTGATGGAAAAATAATTAATTCCGATTTTTTAAATAATCTTGATGTTGATAAGGGGAAATTAAAAATAATCGAGGAAATAGAAAAGAAAAAAATTGGAGTAGCCAAAACAACTTATCGACTAAGAGATTGGGGAATTTCTAGACAAAGATATTGGGGTTGTCCTATTCCTGTGACTTATGATGAAGATGGAAATGTAATCCCAGTTCCTGAAGAGGAACTACCTGTCAAATTACCTGAAGATATAAATTTTAATAAACCTGGCAACCCTCTTGATCACCACCCAGATTGGAAAGTTAAAAAATGCTCAAAGACTGGAAAAACTTTAATAAGAGAGACTGATACTCTTGATACATTTGTAGACTCTTCTTGGTATTTTTTAAGGTTTTGTTCAAGTAGAAATTCAGTCGAAGGGTTTTCTGAAGAAGATGCAAGATATTGGATGCCAGTAGATCAATATATTGGTGGTGTTGAACACGCCATATTACATTTACTTTACTCAAGATTTTTTACACGAGCGATTACAAAAGGTACAAATTTTGAAATTAAAGAACCGTTTAAAGGATTGTTCACTCAAGGAATGGTCTGTCATAAAACTTTTAAAGATTCAAAGGGCGATTGGGTTTTTCCAGAAGATGTCATTGAAAAAAATGGTGAATTTTTTGAAAAAAACACAAAAGAAAAAATCTTAGTTGGACCTTCAGAATCAATGTCAAAATCAAAAAAAAATGTTGTTGATCCCGAAACAGTCATTCATTTGTATGGCGCCGATGCAGTTAGATGGTTTGTGTTATCGGACAGCCCCCCAGAAAGAGATATTCAATGGAGTGATGAAGGAATTTCAGGGTCATATAAATTTATTCAAAAAGTATGGACGATCTCTGAGATGATTAAAAACATAGGTGACCAACCTACTATTAATGAAGATGAAAAAATTAAGTGTCAAAGAGCAATAAATAAACTGATTAAAGAAACGACCTATAATATTGAACATTTCCATTTTAATGTTGCCGTTGCTAAGTTTTATGAGTTTATTAATTTCGTCTCAAAAATGCTCCATGAAAATAAAGCTGAAAAATCAGTATTTTTAAAAGCATTCAAAGATTTTTTAATATTAATTTATCCATTTATTCCTCATGTTGCTTCAGAATGTTGGGAAAGGCTATATATGAACCAGGATATTCATAAATCATCTTGGCCCACTCATGATGAGAACTTAATTAAAAATGACAAAATAAATATTGTGATCCAAATAAATGGAAAAAAGAAAGCATTATTAGAAACAATACCCGACCAGGATGAAGAGAGTATCATCAATCAATCCATAGCAATGGAAAACATAAAGAAATTAATTTCAGAAAAGAATATATTAAAAAAGATATACGTTAAGAATAAATTGGTTAATATCGTGGTTAAATAAAAATGAAAAAAACTTTTTATATATTTTTTGTTTTATTACTTACATCATGTGGATTCTCGCCAATATTGAAGAATGTAGATTTAAGTAGCGTTAAAATTAATAAAATAGATTTTGAAGGACCAAGCGGTCTAACCTATTATCTTAAAAGTAATTTAAATATTCCTGTAGAACAAAATCTGAAAAATGCTTACTCACTAAAATTAAATATCAACGAAAGCTCTTCATCTGTCACTAAAGATACAGCAGGAATAACTACGGAAGAACGTGTGTCAGTTACAATTAATTTTCAAATATTTGATAAAGAAAATAAGTTAATTGGCAGTGAAAGTTTAAGTGATAGCAGGGTAATAAGTGTAACAAATAACGTTTCTACAGATGATGAAGTAAAAAGAATTGAAAAAGAAAATATTATTACCAATTTAATACAACAGTTAACATTTGCAATTCGAGCACAAATAATTTCTAGCCAGCAATGATCATTAAAAGTTTTTCACTTAATTACGAAAAACTTTTCGAAGATTATAAAATCATTCATGTATATGGAGAAAATTTTCATTTAAAAAATGAAATTATTAATAAGGTATCAAATATTTACAAAAAAAATGATTATAAAGTAAGAATTATTAAAGAGGATGCTCTGAAAAGTAATGTTGAAATTTTAGATCAATATCTAAATCAAGATAGTTTATTTGGAGAAAAAGAAATTTTAGTAATAGAAGATGCAACTGATAAATTATTAGATTATATTAAATTAGAAGAATTAGAGAAAAAATTAATATTAATCTCTGAAAATTTACAAAAAAAAAGTGCATTAAGAAATATCTCAGAAAAACAATCTTTTATAGCTTGTGTTGCTTGCTATGATGACGATGAGAAATCACTTCAATCGTTACTACGAAATGGTTTGGCTTCTCTTGGAGTTAAGGTGCCATCAGAAACAATTGATCAACTATTCAATATTAATAAGCTTAATAGAAATGATATTAACAGTGGATTAGAAAAGTTATCTTTAATTACTAAAGATAAGAAAATTGATAATGAAACGTTGTCAGCATTTTTTAACACTACATCTTCATTTGATAGTTTTGAAATATCAAATGCGTTGCTCATGGGTGATAAGAAATCCTTAAATAAAATTCTTTCTAGCTTTTATCATTTTACAATAAATTTTAATGAAATCCTTGGACCCCTTAAATATAAAATTAATAAATTAATAGATATCTACCAATTCAATGAAAATGAAAAAAATTTAACAAACATGGTAAACAATTATAAGCCACCTATTTTTTGGAAAGAAAAAACTATTGTTCAAAATCAACTAAATCGTTGGACAGTTGATGAGCTTGATCTTCTACTAGATAAGATAAACGATATCGAAATTACCTGTAAATTAAATTACGAAATTTCTGAGACAATTTTTAATAAATTTATGTTGGATATTGTGTCAAAAAAAGTTCTGACTAATACGTATTTTTAATTTTATCAATTAAGCTATTTAATTGATCTAAGTCTTTATACTCAAAAAAGATCTTTCCTTTATTATTTTTTTTATTCTCAATAATAACTTTCATTCCTGTTTTTTGTTCTAAAGAAATTTCAAGATCTTTAATATTTGGATCAACATTTCTAATTTTAATTTTTTTAAAGCTCTCAAAGTTTTTTTTACTTAATAATTCAGCCTGTCTTACAGATAAGTTTTTGTTCACTATCTCTTTTGCTAGGGCAATATTATTATTCACATCTATTAACGACCTTGCATGGCCAGGTGTAAGCAATCCATTGATTACCATTGACTGTATTGCCTCTGGTAGCTTTTTAAGTCTTAAAGTATTGGCTATATATGCCCTACTTTTACCCACCATTTCTGCGATTTTATCCTGGGTATACTGGAATTTATCAATTAATGTCTGGTAACCATCAGCTTCTTCTAAGGCATTAAGACCCTCTCGCTGAACGTTTTCTAATACAGCAAATTCTGCAGCTAATTCATCATCTGCTTCAAGCAAAACAGTTGGAACTTCATGCATCTGTGCTAGTTGAGCTGCTCTCCATCTTCTCTCTCCAGCTATGATTTCAAATTTTCCATCTGAAGTTTTTCGAACTGCAATAGGCTGTATGATACCTCTTGCTTTTATTGAAGAGGCTAATTCATCAAGTTGTTTTTTTTCAAAATTTTTTCTAGGCTGAAACTGATTTGGTACTAGAAGATGAATAGGAGTTTTTTCAGTTTTGAAATCTGAGAAATTATTATTCTCATCTTTGCTATTTTTTTTATCTCCATCACCCAATAATGCAGATAAACCTCTTCCTAGTCCTTTAGTTTTAATCATGCAGCCTCTATATCTAAATCTTTTTGACTTAAAATTTCATTTGATAATTCTTTATAAGCAACAGATCCTGTACTATTTTCGTCATAAAGAATAACTGGTAATCCGTGAGATGGTGCTTCTGATATTCTAACGTTTCTAGGTATGACTGTTTTATAAACTTTTGAACCAAAATATTTTCTAGCCTCTTCCTCCACTTGTCCGGAAAGTTTATTTCTCTTATCAAACATTGTTAAAATCACACCCTGTATTATTAAGTTAGGATTTAAACTTTGCTTAACGCGTTCAATGGTTTTAATTAATTGAGAAACCCCCTCTAAGGCAAAAAATTCAGTTTGAAGTGGGATAATGACACTGTCTGAAGCAACTAATGACATTATTGTAAGTAAACTTAATGATGGCGGGCAATCTATAAGTATCTGATTATATTGACTTTTTTGTTTAATTTGTTGAATTACCTCTTTTAAATAAAAAGCTCTCTTACTTTCGCTTGCTACCTCTGTTTCAAAACCAGAAAGTTCTACATTTGCACAAATAATATCTAAATTTTCATTTAATGTATTAATAGCAAAATCTTTTGGATCACTATTCCTATTAACTAAAAATTCATAAATAGTTTTTTCTCTTTTATCGATATCAATTCCAAGGCCTGTTGATGCATTGCCCTGCGGATCCAAATCGATTACCAAAATTTTTTTCCCTGAGCTGGCTAATGCATATCCTAAGTTTACTGTTGATGTAGTTTTGCCAACCCCACCCTTTTGATTTATAATTGAAATAACTTTTGTCATTAAATTTTTGATACACCTTTTATTACAAAAACTTTCGAACTAGGATTTGTGATACTTTTATGTGACTCACAATTTATTTCAAAATATTTTTTAGCTTCATTTATTTCTTCCAGGAACTTTTCACCCTTCATCAAAATAATTTTTTTAAAATCAATGTTGGATTCAATAATAATTTCTAAAAATTCTTTCATTGGCTTAAAAGCTCTGCTTACTAGTGTTGTAAAATTTTTTTTTGAAATCATCCTTACATCACAGTTATGTATTTTAATATCTAGATCAAGAAAACTATTAGCTTCATTTAAAAATTTCACTTTTTTTGGGCTTTTTTCTACTAAATGTGTTGAAAACTCTAAATTATAATCCTTTTTAATAATATCTAATATTATGCCAGGCAAACCTGCACCAGAACCTATATCTAATATAGTTTTGTCACTTTTATCTAAATATTTGATTAATTGAGCGCAATCCACATAGTGTCTATCAATTGCTATATTCTCGCTATTTTTTGATATTAATGACAGTTTTCTATTATTTTCTATTAAAAAACCATGATATTTTGATATTTTTACCAACGTTTCACGTGAAACACTCTTTTCAAAATAATTTGAACGAATCATTTAAGCAGTATGCTTAAAATTATACCTTTTAGAATATGTTAATAGAAGATTAATAGCTGATGGAGTAATTCCCTCAATTCTTGATGCCTGGCCAAAAGTTTTAGGCCTTATAAGCTGTAATTTCTCTCTAATCTCATTAGATAGTCCGCTAATTTCTGAGTAGTCAATATTTTCAGGAATTTTCATGTTTTCATCTTTTTTAAATATCTTAATATCATCCTCTTGCTTGGCGTAATACCCAGAATAATGATTATCTATCTCAATTTGCTCAACAACATCTTGATCATAATCACCGAGACCAAAAATTGTTTTTAATTTATCGAAGGTAACCCCTTTGTACTTTAAAAGCTCTAAACCGTTCCTTTTAATACCATCCTTTGAGATCTTAATTCCATGTTTATCAGCCTCATTAGGAGTAAAAGACCTGGAAGATAATTGAACTTTAAGTTTATTAATATTCTCAATTTTTTTCTTAAATTTTTGCAATCTTGACTCACTTAATATTTCTAAATCTTTCGCAATAGATGATAATCTTAAATCTGCGTTATCTGCTCTTAGAGTTAATCTGTATTCTGCTCGTGATGTAAACATACGATAAGGTTCGGCAACACCCTTTGTAATAAGATCATCGATCATAACACCTATGTATGCTTGTGACCTATCCAACGTAAATGGTTTTTTATTTTTACTTTGAAGAGCAGCGTTAATACCGGCAATTAAACCTTGAGCTGCAGCTTCTTCATAACCAGTCGTTCCATTAATTTGACCAGCTAAAAATAAAGATTTAATTTTTTTTAATTCTAAAGTGGCATTGAGCTCTCTTGGGTCAACGTAATCGTACTCGATAGCATAACCTGGTCTAATCATCTTAACATCAGATAAGCCATTGATTATAAACAATAATTCTTCATGTGCATCAGCTGGTAAATACGTAGAAATACCATTTGGGTAAATTGTGTGATCATCTAATCCTTCTGGT
>Ga0102957_1000251_pt1 | contig 16013 bp, 19 predicted proteins | sample SalPon2_A_H2O_MG_2_FD_84517 | JGI IMG/M metagenome (GOLD analysis project Ga0102957, IMG submission 84517) | Salt pond water microbial communities from South San Francisco under conditions of wetland restoration - Salt Pond MetaG SF2_A_H2O_MG | ecosystem: Environmental > Aquatic > Non-marine... | reverse complement strand
CCGACGCCCCGACGACGGATGCCCCCGAGGCCGACGCCGAGGAGTTTCCGATCTCGCCCCGAACCGGAGGAACACCAGGAAGGCCTCGACGCGTTTATGAATCCCACGAAGCAGTCGGCACCCGCGCCCCAGCAGGAGCACTACGAGGAGGAGGAGTATCCGGAGGAGGACTACGGGGAATACGAGGAGGACGACGCCCCTGGGGGTGGAGGAGGCGGTTGGGCGCAACCCCCGAAGGAACAACCGTCCGCCGGGTACAAGTCTCTGGACGAGGAAAAGGCGGATCTTCTCAACAAGTTGACTCGCCTCGAGAAGAAGGGGTTTACGATCAATAAAAAACTCTCGATGTACTCTCCCATCGATGACATTCGGAGTGAGGTGAAGCGCATCACGTACAGCATCGAGGTCGACCAGAGCGTGAAATTCTCTCGCCGGATGCTCATCGCGTGTGTCACCGGTTTGGAATTCCTCAACAAGCGGTACAACCCGATCGACATCCACCTTGATGGGTGGAGCGAGAGCGTGATGGAAAACGTTGACGACTACGACGGCGTGTTCGAAGAATTGTACGCGAAATACCGAACTAAGATGCAGGTCGCACCGGAAATTAAGCTCATCATGATGATTTCTGGTTCAGCGATGATGTATCACCTCACGTCGAGCATGTTTAAGAGCGCGCTTCCGAACATGGGTCAGGTCATCAAGCAAAATCCAGACCTGGTGAAGAACATGATGTCTGCGGTTCAGAATACCATGGCGAACAACGCGGAGGCGGGTGGGGGCGCGCCTCCCCCGTCGGACGGTTCCTACGAGATGCAGGGTCCCGGGGTCGACCTCAGCTCGCTCATGGGCAACATCATGATGCCCCCGCCGCCTCCGATGAGCACCAGCGCGACAGCGCCACCGGTGTACAACCCGGAACCGGAAATCGAGGACGACGTGTCCGACATCGTCTCAGAGAAGGCGCCGGAGGACGACGACGAGGTCAAGGACATCGAGGTGAAACCGGTGACCCGGAAGAAGCGCGGTGGTTCCAGGAAGAAGAAGACTGAAATAAATTTGTAAGACTACTATATGATTGGTTTCGCTCCCCTGGACGAGGAGGAACCCAGGCAGGTGGTCGCGCCTCAGCGAAGGCCACCCCCTCGGGTCATCCGGAGACAAACTCAACCAACCCAGACTGAGCAGACGGAGTGCAACATGGCAGTCCTCTTCTTCATTGTGGGCGTGGTTGTCTTGGCGCTCTCGGACACTGTGAAATAAAAAAACTTTTTTCCATTCCACAACCTGGAATGCAAATGAGTTAGTAATTGAAGGTTTGGATGGTTTTCGTCGACACGCGATCGTACTGCACGGCGAGGAGTTTACCGGCGGAATTACTGGAGATGACTTTTACATACACGTCGTAATAGTAGGAGCGCTGGAGTGCTCCCTGCACCCCCGCGGTGAGGGGTTTGAGGTACACGAAATTCCCAGCCGACGTGGCGGCCGTGCTCACGTCAGAACTCCACGGTTCGGTGTTATCCCTGTTTCCGAAGAGATTCTTGGTTCCGATGACGGGGGCGTACGAGGCCGTCGTCCCCCCGGTGGTTCCACCGGAGAGTTCCATGACCATCGTGCTCACCCTGTTCCCGTTGCTCGCCTCCCTCAGGATGGCTTTGACTTTTGCGTAGAAGGCTCCCTTGTCGAATTTCAAAATAATGTCACGCGCACTCGAACTGGCCAAAAAGAAACTCGTCGAATAGGACTTGCGCGCGACGTTGTCCGAGTTCAGAATACATCCACCCTCGACGTGCAGGGCGGTCGCCGGGGACGCGATACCGATCCCCAGACCGGCTTGCGCCCCGAATTCGATCGTCCCATCGAATTGAATGTTCGAACTCACCCGGAGATTTCCCTGGACGAAGACGTTCGAGGTGTCGGTCACCGGATGAATGTAGACGTCCCCGTTCGTCCCACACTGGATGTTCGACGTACCACCGGAGGACGTCAACTCCACGACGGCGTTACTGGACGAGTGTTCGAATCGAGGTGTCGTGTCGTACACGTGAAATCCCGTCGAGGGCGAGTCCGTGTTCACACCGACCCGGTCGTCGCTCGTGAGGTAGACGACCTCCGATTCGGTGCCGTTGTGGGTCGTCCCCAGTATGAGACCAGACCGAGAATTCGTCACGTCTTTGAATCCACGCACGAGGGCACCGTAATCGTCGTCGTTCACAATCTGAATACCAGTCTTCGATGTCCCCGTGGCACTCGCGGCCGATTCCACCTTGAGGACGTCCACGCTCGTGAGTGCGCTGTAACAGTGCAGGTTCGCGTTCGGTACGGTGCCAATGCCCACGAGACCGGCTTCCGTGATGCGCATTCGCTCGTCGGAGTTCCCGGTGTCCGCACCGGTCGGCGTCGTCTTGAAGATGAGTTGGTATCCACCCTCGACGCTGTCGATGATGTTTTGGGTCTGTGCGTCGTCGGAGAGCATGTGCATGTAGGTGGTGGAAATACGACTGTTCCTATCGCTGAACGGGCGCACGAGGAATTCACCAGCCATGAAGAATGTCGTGTAATCCCCGGCGTTGGCCTCGTCTCCGACGCCTTGGTGCAGGAGGAGACGACCCTTATTCTGTCCCAAACCGGAAATAGTCAACACGGGCACGGATTCAAACGTCGCCCCATTCGTCGCCGTGTCGTCCACGTCGTCCAAAATATCCTGAAATATGTCGTCGTCGACCTCATCCCGGTACACTTGAAACATGTGGCGACCGGCCACGTGTCTGATGTGATCCGGTCCCCCGGAGGCGAAATCGTTCCCCTTGAAGAAGAGGAGTTCACTTCTCCCCGAGTTCGTGTACTCCCTCTCCTCCAGGAATGTGTGTTCGAACGCGTACGTGCCGTTTTTCTTGTCGTCGTCGGAGGACCCGGATTGGAACTCCAGACCCTTGAAGGAAAATTTATTCCCAATCTGCACGTCCCCGTCCACTGTGAACTTGGCGACGGCGTTATCGGTGCCTATGCCAACATTGGAGGTATCGCCGTCGATGAAGAACGCGGTGGCCTCGACGTTCGACACGCTCGTGACGTTGGACGTGATTCGGAAATGTTTCTGGGCGTTATTTCTGTTGTCCACCCCCACGGACCATCCGAAATAGTTTGGACTCACGGCCGCGTTATAGATCGCGTACGACGTGAAGGCGTCCCCGTAGGTCGCACCGGTTTGAGCCGTCTGCACGGTCACGATGGAGTCCTCCCCCTCGGCGCTGTTCTTGACGAGGAGACCGTTACCGGCGATGTTTTGCGTCCCCCCGGACTTCACCTCGAGGGGGGCCGACGGCGTCTCCGTACCGACGCCCACCCTCCCGTCCGAACGGAGAGTCATGATCCGCACGGCGTCGTAGGACGCGTGCGCCAAATCAAAGTCTAACTTTGTCCGAGAATTGGTGCCGGTGGCGAATTTCGAGAGTTTCAAGTCCACCCTCTGCCCGTGTTCGGACCCCGCGGATTTCCCTTCCCGACACAGTTGCACCACGGGCAGGGCCACGGTATCCGTCACGTGCGTGGACGTCGCCACGAGGGGGGCGGTGTGGGTGAAACTCCCCCTCTGTACCACTTGTTTGTTGATGTACACCGGTGAGGTCGTCCCTCCGTTCGTTTGGAGGATACCCTCCGGTTGGGTGGTTCCCACCCCGACCCTCCCGGTGTCCTTGATCGTCACATTGGGCGTTCCCAAACCGGAGGCGCTCGTGACGGTCACGTTAAACCCTTCCCCAGCCTTCACCCTGCTCTGGAGGTGCGTCCTCCCACCGGTGACGGTGTCGGCGTACAGGCGCATGGACACGTTACTCTCGGAGAAGGCGTTCCCGAAAATTCCAGCGTTCGTTCCGGTGACTTGAATGTTTCCACCCACCGTGAGGGCTTGGGTCGGTGCGACGTTCGCGACGCCGACGAACCCATCGTTGGAGATGCGCATCTTCTCGGCGTCGTTCGTTTTGAACACGATGTTGCTCTCGGTGGTCGTTCCCCTGATTTCTATGGCACCCACCTTGGACGCGGTCGGCCCAGACTTGAGGACGAGACCGGAGTACGCGTCGTCCGAGCCCGCGTCGTTGGCGTGCACGACCAACTGCCCGGTGCTCTTGATGAATCTGTCTGAATTGTCGTCGACGCCCACGGTTCCACCGATCCGGATGTTCCCCTCGACGTGCAATGTTTCATCCGGGGAGAGCCGTCCCACCGCGACGTTGGACGTGGCGATGAGATTGGTCGACACCGTGTTTCCGTGCACGACGAGAACGTTCCCCATGTGGGGCGTCGCGTGCGCGTGGAGGGTGTCCCCGATGCACAGGCTGTGTTCGAGTCCTGGATTCGTGTTGGCGATGATCACCCTTTCGGAGGTGTACAGATTGGAAAATTGTGCGTTACCGGTGACCTCGAGGACGGTCTCCCCGTCGTCGTCGATCGTGACGTTGGACCCGAGGATGATTTGTTCACCCACGGAGATGTAGTTTGCGTGAATATTTCCAGACGTGTAGAGAACGTTACTCCCGGTGTCCTCCATGAACAAATTCGATCCGAGGCTAAACTGGTGGTGTGGGTTGGTGTTCCCCACGCACACGTTGGAGTCGACGAAGACTTTCCCCAACACGTGCACGTTCACCTCCTCGGAGGTCGGGGTGATTTCGACGAAATTCGGGGCCGCTTGGGTCCTCCCCACGACGAATTCCGCGGGGGTGGTCACGTCGTGGAGAAATCCTATGAAGGCGTTCGATTCGTCGTATTGGTGAAATAAAATGGCCGTGTCCGTGGCGGCGGTCGCCCCCACCCCCATCTGAATCACCGGTGACTCCACCGCTAAGTTTGTGGGTTGGGTGTACGTGGCGAAATCGGTCACCTCGAGGTTTCCTGTCACTTTGAGGTTTCCCGTGATCTCGACGATTGAATTCGTCATGGTGACGTTACCGGTGAGGTCGAGGACGGTCGCCGCGGTATCGTTGAGTAAAATGTTGGAACCGAACGAGAGACCGTCGATGGCGGTCACCTTTGACGCTAAGAGATTTCCATTCACCACCAGGAGATCGCTACTCGTCGTGTCGATGACGACGTTCGACGTGTCGTTACCTATGATGGCACTACGCGCCGTGAGGGCGCCCATGGCGATACCACCATCGACGGTGATGGCGTTCGTGGGATTATCGACGTCGACGAAGAAAACTCTCTGTCCGTTTGAATCTAAAATATCGAGGGCGTACTGAGGGGCTTGATTGTTGATACCAATCTGTGACGCGAAGAGGGCGTCGTGCAGGAGGACCTTCTTCTGAACCTCGAGACAGATACCATCCGAACGCAAATCATCCATGAAAAGATTGGACCCCATTTGGAAATTGTGGCTTGGGTTCAGGGCTCCCGCCAAACCGATGTTCGACGTGAACACGTTACTGGCCTCGAGGTCTCCGGTGAAAATGTTCTCGATCGTTCGAGTCTCATTCTCAACGTCAAGGGGATCGACCTTCGCCAGATACAATTGGTCGAAGCGCCCTGTGTTACCTATAATCGGCATCCTACATTAGATTAAGAAAATTACGCCGAGAATTTTAAACCGGCGAGTCCTCCTTCCAGATGTAGAACGTTCCACGAGAGGGCGAACACTTTGAGGTCGTTATCGTTCGCACCCACCGTGATGCCCGCGGCGGCGATGGCCGCGGGGTCGTACCTCTCGTCACCGAGTTCCACACCGGTGAGGTCGAGTCTGGCGGAATCGAGTCTCGAAAAGTTCACCGAACCGGAGGGCGTGTACGTGGTCGGGTGGGTGCAGAAATGATACCCAAAGTATCGGGTGTAGAACGGCACGGAATCGGCCTCGCTGTATTCGATGTTGATGGTGGGTGCGTTGTAAAAGTTTTGCACCACGTTGAAATAGAGGGGTGACATCTGTTCGAAAAGGGGCACCCCGTTCAACTGCAAAGTCGCGTCCCGGAAGGTGAACCTGTCGTTCACGGAATCCGGTTGGAGGGCCCGCACGCCCCAGAAAATCGAGCGTACTGGGTGGTTGAATTGACTCAGATCAATCTTATTGTCCCCACCCGTCTCCGTGGCGTTACTCGACACGTACTCAATCGGTGATTGGACCAGGTGTTGGAGTTGGGACACCACGAGGTCGAGCGGACGCGTCATGATGTCAGTCCTCTCCGGGGTGTCGAGGTAGATGTAATTCGCGTAACATTTGATACTCTTTTGGGCGTCGGTGAGACTGGAGACGTTTCCGAGGGTAATTTTAATCTCCACCTCGTGAAAGGCGAGCGCGCACAGCGGGAGGGACCCACCGTCGCAGAAGAAAAAGTGGAGGGGCACGAATCCCTGGATACTCTGTGACGCCTTGTTGTTGATTAGCGTGGATTTCGTCCACGTGTCCGCGAGGTAATTGGTCCAAATGTCACTGAGATACTCGTACGGGTGGGAATCCACCTTGACGCCACCGATGTAGAGATCGATCGTACTCCCCACAAAAAATTTCGTGGCACACTGCGGACCTTCGAACCAGATCGCGTTCACGAGGTCACCCCAGTGTGGGATGACGATGGTGGTGTCCGTGTCCGTCACGGTCTTGATCAGTTTGGGGGCTTGCGAGAAGTTGGTGTGTCGCGTGAATTTTTTCCTGAACAGACTCGAAGACAACTCATCGGTGTTCAGATAGGTGTCCTGAATTCCCTTCGAGATCAAACTGATCGTGGAGCCACCGGAAGACATTCTCCTTATTACAGTAGTTCTACAATTAAATTTCGAAAGAAAACCCTTTCACCATGGGCTCGTCCACCGGTTCGGGCACTTTCCCGTGAATCTTAAATCCACCGGCTCTGTACACCTTCAACCTCTTGTAATACATGGCTGTGAAAATGCTCCAATCGTCCCTGACGTCGTAAATGTGTGGGTTGTTTTGCTTACCGGCGGTCTCTCGCATCACCCGCCCGATCGACTGGACGATATCACTCTTCGGACTCGCGAGGAGGACGGTGTCAAGGGCTGGGATGTCCAACCCCTCGTGGGCTTGGGAGAAGGTGGCGAAGATAATCTTCTTGGTTGAACTCTCCTCCAAATCTTTTTGTTTCATCCCCCCCATGTACAACCCGGAACAACTTTTAAACACCTGGTGTAACATCTCGCAGTGTTGACGCCTCTCACTCAAGACGAGGAGTCTCCGGGTACCCGCGCTCGCTTTTTTGATGAGGCCACACAACATTTGATTCCTGTCCCTCAACTCCACCAATTGCGTGACCATGTTCGGCAGACTTATTTTCCCGTTCCTCATGCACGGGGGTGGATCTCGGAACATCTGGTGTTCGTACGTCACCGGAAACACCTCCACGTCTTGATTATTTTTTCTCTCAACGCTGAAGAATGTTTTCCCCATGAACCAGTGAAGAACTTTCGTGAGACCATCCTTCCTCTCCGGTGTGGCACTCAGACCGAATATGTGTTTCGGGCACATTTTGAATAAACTCTGGGAAAACACCTTGGCGCAAATGTGGTGCGCCTCGTCGACGATGACCGTCCCCACGCTGTCGAAATCCTTGAAGTCGTACTCCTTGAGGGAAAGGCTCTGGAGCATGGCGATGACGAAGTCACACCCCTCCACCTCCAATTTTTTTTGTTGTATCCTCCCTATTCGAGCGCCGGGACAGAAAAAGTTGATCCTCTCCTCCCACTGATTCGCCAGGAATTCTTTGTGCACGATGATCATGGTTCTGTACCGGAGGCGACACGCGATCGCCAGGGCCACCGTGGTTTTCCCATATCCACACGGAAGCGACAAAACCCCGTGACCCGCCTCGATAGCCTTCGCAAGTGCGGTGTTCTGGTGGGTGCTGTCTCGGAGGGTCCCCGTGAACTTGACGTGCATTCTTTCCGGTTCGGGACGTTTATCGCACTGAGGTTCTCCAAATCGATCAATTCCGAAGTATCTTGGAACGCAGATTCCAGTCTTCGTTGCTCTGTATACTTTAAAAGGTGGTGGAGGAAAACCAAACTCCCCATTGACGATCGGTCTAACAGTGAGTTCTTTTTTAATTTCACCGATTTGGGGACACTTGTCCACGATGTACCCCGAACGACACAACATGCTGTAATAATAACTTTACGAGTGCACCCTTTATAAGACTTAAAAAATCACCACGTCATGTCAACATAGTAAATATGCAGAAGGTTTCCATCGAAGAAAACATCAAGGGGACGACGCATCAAATCGTCGATTTAAACAGGGAGATTCTTCGCTACGAGGGTCAACTCCAGTTGTTGCAAAGCCTCAAGAACGGGGGCGTCGAGGAACTCGAGATCGACGAAGAAAAACTCAAAGCGCTCGACCACGTCATCCCGAAGAAATCCATCGCGGAGAACATCGAGGAAACCATCAAACGCATGGAGGACATGGCCAAAGAGGTGCACCGCCTCGAGGGGTCGCTCCGGTTCCTGAAAAATATTCACGAAGGGGGTGTCGAGGAAGTTGAGGTCGAGGTTAAAGAACAAACTGAATAACTTTGTAATGCATGAAAGTTTTATCGATTGACATCGGATATCACAACATGGGTATCGTCCTCGCCGAGTGTCCGCTCAAGGGTGACGGGGTCACCGTCGATTTCGTCAAGAGAGTGAGCCTCGAAGATTACAAATACAACGCCCCCACGAACGAGATCGCCGACCTCGTGCCCCTTTTCGTGGAGGATCACCAACACATATTCGACGCCGCCCAAAAGATTCTCATCGAGAGACAACCCCCCGGTGGATTCACCAACATCCAGACCCTCCTCCACTACATGTTCAGGGACAGGGTCATCCTCGTGTCACCGGTAAGTCTTCACACTCACTTCGGTATGCGCCATCTCAACTATGATGAAAGGAAGGAACGGACGGAGTCCATAGCGTCCAAATACATCGCGTGGGACATACCGGAGGGAGAGAGGAGGCACGACATCTCAGACGCGCTCTGTATGATATTGTATTTCAACTTTAGGGCTGGTGTGCACATATTCGATCGCTTCCGGTTCAAACTTTAGATTTTACGCGTGCCTCTCTCCTGAATGTCGTAGTGAATCATGAGAAGATCCCTGGCGTCTCGCATCTGTTGTCTGATGGATCGCCATCTGTCCTCGTACTCGAGGTAACACCCGAGCTGTTTCATGCGTGTCCGGAGGGCGTACAATTCTCCCACCTGTTCCCTGTACACTATTTCAAGGGTACCCCTCTGAATGTGCGCGGGGGTCATGACGTCGAACCGGTCTTTCCCGAATTGTTTGTACCCGAGGGTCGTCACCTTACCCTTTAACCATTTCTTCTCGAGGCGACGAATTTCTTTGTCACAATCGTTGTCATCATACCACGCAAACATTGTATTGACGAATTATTGACAATCCTCTATAAGTTCTTTTAAAAGCAACACGATCCGGCGATGTTTCAGGGAATAGATCTTCGCGGGAGTGTCGACTAACCGGAGAATCCTCTCGTTGTCATCCGGTTCCTTCCGCGCGCGTTTCTTCTCGTTCGTTCGTAAGTAGTCGGCGACGCAATAGATGATCCCGTCGAGAAACTCTTCCCTGGCCATTTCAAACCACGAGTTTTTCACACACCCCCACGTCCGCGGATCGTCGTCGACGCGCACGCCGTGGCCGTACTTGGAGCGACCGAGTTCGAGACGGTCGGTCAGTTGTTGGATGACAGACATGTGTACGTGCACGAGATGTAATAGACGTCCTTGAAACCGAGGGACGAGAGTTGCTTGGCGGCGTATCGAGCGCGTTGACCCGTGTTGCAGTACACGAGAAGACCGCGCGGTGGAAGCGTCGTCGTGGTTTCCCTGGAGATTTGATTCACGGGGATGTGGATGGCACCTGGGTAATGTCCGTTGGAGTACTCCACGGACGTGCGCACGTCGACGACTGCGGTGATCTCCCCGGTGGCGATCTTAGATCTCGCCTGCTGGGCACTCAAGAGTTGACTCCCGGTGAAAGTGTATAACAGGAGGAGAACGACCACCACTGAAATAATTTTGATTATGCCCTTCATTTTATATCTAACATATATTAATGTTTTGGCTATTGATCATAACTTTATCAATCTTAGTCGTGTACTACTACCACCTGTCCGGTGTGAGATACAATCAGATATGCGAGGAGGGTATGGGCGTGGAACTCAAACTCAAGGGACACCTCTCGGACAAGGAGATGATGAAGGCGTGGGTTCGGGAACATCTTCCCCAACACGCCTCCCTCCTGCCGCGCACGCACTACAAGACGAAGGATGTGAGGGATTTGGAAAAATATCTGGGAAGCGACGAGTGCCCGAACCGGTACGTCCTCAAGAACACCCACGGATCCAGAATGAACATCGTCGTGAACGATAAGAGGGTGGTGGAACCCCACAAGATCAAGGGACGCGCGAGGAAATTCCTCGCCACGAAATTTCACGAGACCGGAAGCACCGACAGGAGGCGCCAGCTCCACTACGAATACAACGACCCCCACATCATCATCGAGGAGCACTTGGGAGACGTGCGGGACTTGAAATTTCACATGGTCGACGGGAAGTTGGTGTTCCTCCAGGAGTTTTACCGGGGAAAGGAGACCGTCAAGTATCCGGAGGACGCGCCGAGGGAGTTGGTGGGGGTCTCCGGTGACGTGTACAAAAAAATAAACGAACTGGCGAAGAGTCCCATCCGGTTGGTGCGCGTGGACTTTTTCGAGAGCGAGGGACAGTACTATCTGGGGGAGATCACGTTCTCCCCGGCGATGTGTAAGAAGGAGAGACCGTATCTGTTCGGACGTATTTAAAGAGAGCATCCTTTATTTTTTGAATAATGATTCGAACCCCCAACGGTGTTTTTGAAATCGATTTTGATGATTGTTACATTCGAAATCACATGATGTCCGGACGCGTCTATGAACATCATATCATCAATGGAATGTTGAAGGAATATGTGGAGAAATCAAAATACATCGTGGACGTTGGCGCGAATATCGGATGTCACACCATTTCATACGCGGGAATGAATCCAGAGGCGCGCATCTGGTCGTTTGAACCTCAGAAGAAATTGTTCGACTTGTTGAATACAAACGTGAACCTCAACGGGTACACCGACCGGATACATCTTCACAACTGTGGACTGGGACACAAAGAGTGCACGTTGGAGATGCAAGGGCTTGACACGGTCGAAGACAAGGCACACATGGGTTGGAACAAGGGGGGGTTGGGTATAGGGAAGGGTGGTGAAAAGCTTGACGTCAAAACACTCGACTCACTCGACCTTCCCGGTTTGGATTACATGAAGATAGACGTCGAGGGCGCGGAGGGATTGGTGATTCAGGGTGGACAGGAGACGATTAAAAAGTTCAAACCGGTAATATGCTTCGAACACAATCACACCACACTGGATCCTCGCGACGTTGAACTCGAGCACGTTCCGACTCCGTTTGCTGAATTGGTGAAATTAGGTTACAAGACGTTTAAATACCTGGATTGGGAAAACTACGTTGCTTTGCCTTAAATCCTCTGCACGTTAGGGTCGTCGCCTGTGACAAACTTATACACACGAGAACGTCCTATTTCTTCCGGGTACAAAACCCTAACACTCTCCGTCACGAGCAATTCTTTCACGGCGACCCGGAGGGGTGTTGAGAGGGCGTCGATGACGTCGACGATACGCCTCGCCTCGTCGAAGAGTTCCTTCTCCTTCGGACACCGAGGCCGGATGGTCGGCTTGTGGGTCTCGGGCACCTCGATTTCTTCACTCTCATCGTCTGACTCCTCTCGATCGAACTCTTCGTTCATGTACTCTGACCGCGGTGGTGGCGAAGACGCTTTCCTCTTCTTCCGGAGAGACACGAGTGGTGTGACGAGGTCGGGCTCTGACTTGTTAAACGTCTCCGCACACTTCTTACAGTGCGTCGCCGGCCACTTTTCGGGGAGTCCCCACGTGGGTGCCGTCTCTTTGCACACGACGCACAGCCGCCGGAGTGGTATGTATTTTTTCGTCGGTTCGACGTGATCCTTGCACACGTAATGAGTTATGTTCGTCAAACAGGTAAAGTTAGCCTTGTTGGTGCATCCCTCGTGCTTGCACGCGTGGAGCGGCACGCGCATCGCGTCGTCGGCGTCGTGTCGTGGCGTGAAGGTGTCCACCTCTCGAGCGTAAGATCTGAAGATATACACAATTTTGTCTATATTTAAAAAGTTGTAAATTATTTTTATTAATGGAATGCCATGTCGTATACACGTGTGAATGTAACAAAAAACAGTATCCATCACTGGCATCGTTGAAACAACACAAGAAGACCAAGGTGCATCAAAGTTGGGAGAGCACGAAGGAACTGCGAGATCTTAAGATACAACTGACTGCCAGGGACAATGAGATTCTTTCATTACACACAAAGTTAAAAAGTCTTCGAGAACTAAACACACTTTTGCTTGAACGTATTAAAATCGAGGAAGTCTTGTGAAGCCACGCGCTGTACAAGAAGCTCTGACGTGCGCGTCAGTGGATTCTTACTGTGTATCTTTCTCTGAGCCTGCACGCTTGTAATAGAACAATCTTGGAACGCCTGCCTCACGCACTCCACGTTTGCATTACTCATGACGAATGTCTTGCATTTTCTCAACGTCATGAAAAAGGCGCCTTGATCGAACCCCTGAGCGTTGTACTGTGTGAACGACGTCGATTTTTCCCGGGCGTAGGGGGGATCCGCGTACACAAAGTCACCCTCCCCAACGTCCCGGAGGGCTTCGGAGAAATCGCACGCCCTGAATTCCACCGGTTCGAGGAGGGCGCTCATCGCACGCAAGTCTTCCAGGGGTGGAGTCACCGGACGCGTGTTATAGTCGTGTCCATAGCCAACATTAAATCCTTTCTTGCTTTCCCTATATAATCCCCTGAAACAGGATTTATTGAGAAAGTAAAACAGAGCGCTCGCCTGCACACACGGCGTCATTCCCCGGTAACGCCCTCGCTGTTCGTAATAGTACGCCTCCTTCCCCTCCCCACTCCGCTCGTACGCCTCCACTAACCGGTGAATCTCCCTGTGGAGTTCGGTTGGGTGTGCCTGAATGTCTTTGTAAAATTGAATGAGGTGGTGGTTGAGGTCAGAGGCGCGCACCCTCTGAACCCGTATCGTGGGGTCGGAGAGAACAGCGAGGAGCACGGCACCCCCACCCACGAAGGGCTCGTGGTACGTCCGGATATTTCTCGGAAACAGGGGAAGGATGTCGTCAAGGAGTTGTGTTTTCCCACCCACCCACTTGAGGAGGGGTTTCATCTGATTTTGACTCTCAAAAAAATATATTGAAATTTTCTCTACTACTAGTAAGATGCTTTACTACGTCTACATGGTGTGCCTCATCGCCGTGGCCATATTGGCCGTGTCAACGCCACTGGGGTACACTCCGGGTACCGACCTGTACGTGGTGAGGGAGTATCGCGCCGATAAGTATGAAAAGATGACGAAGAGATATGCAAAGAAGATTCGTTCCGGTGAAATAATCACGGACGCGGGGTACGAACGGTTTCGGAGTCTGTGGCAGAGACTGGAGGAGGCCATTGCCACAGAAGAGGCCGAGGTGTGGTCGGTGACGAAGATGAAAAAAGTCACCGTGGCACAAGTCTTGGGTGCCTACATGGGGAGGGTCGAGGAGGACAAAGACCTCATCATCCGCAATTACATGGTAAAGCAGTGAAGGTGAACAAAAAATATGTATATATTACATAATGAAAAGACAAAGCGCAATTTCGAAGACGAAAGCGAAAATCATCGCACGACTCGTGAATCAACGGAATGTTCAGAAACGAATCAACGCTCGCCTTCGTAGAAAACTCGAACAGGAAAAGAAACGCAACGCGCAAATGAGAAAGACCGTCGCCAATCTTCGCCGTAGGGGTGTTATACGGTGATTCCAAACTTTTTACGAATCAGTGCCTTCGCACCGGAGAGCGTGGGCTTGGACCACAGAAGCCACCGGCTCCAGAAACCGGCGGTCGTGGGATCGTTCCATCTCTCCCTTGTACTCCTTTCGCCACGTGGCATCACCCCACCGTGCCTCCTGACGTAAAGTTTCATCCGGTTCGCGTCTCGGTGGATTGTGTAATCCGACATCCCCCTCGATCCAAAGTCGACCGTCTTCCCATCGGGGAGGAGGACTCTCCATTTCTTCTCAGGTTTCGGGCTTCTCCGGAGGATCACCTTCATTACTGTTGTCTAAGAAATTTAACGGTTGCACATCGGGCAGTACTTTTCCGCGCGTTCTCGGTACACGAGGACGGCGAGGACGATGGCGAGGATGATCATTTGGTCGCGCTTGAGGGTCTTGTACGAGTACGCGTAGAAACCCACGACGCCCGCGATCGCCGCTTGGTTGAGGGTGAACGGGAGGGACGGTCCCGGTTGGAAGCGTTGCTCCATAGTCTCGGTGCCCACAGCCGGGCTCGGGGCGTAACGTTCGCGGCCTGCGTACATGGAACCTGGCATTTTTGTATAGTATCAGTAGAGAAAATGTTTTTGGTACTCTTGCTGGTGGCGATCATCGCCTACGATTATTTCAAATCACCGGTGGACACCCTTTACTTTCAGCGCCCCCTTCGACCCGTGGTGGCGATCCGGAATTTCCTGTACGATCTCTTTCTGTCCAAGCACTACTACAGGGTGAAAGATTTCCCAGGGCTGTGGAAGATCATGGCACACTTCAACGACATATGCGAGGAGTACTACCTCTTGGAGGCGCACGCGAAGAAGACGTGGTTTCACGACGACGATCCCTGGTTCGAGTACAATCCCGATTATTATTTCATATCGGTGAAGGAGTTCCCGAAACTACACACACTCCTGAAAAGTATTCCGTGCGTGGAGGACGACGGAATCGTGGCCGTGATGGAGAAACCCATGCACCTCCCACCGCACCGGGCGGAGACGAACGTGCAGTTGAGGTATCAACTCGTCCTCCAGGGGACGACCCGCAGTGTGTTACACACCCACTCCGGAGACTTTTCACAAAATACGAGGGAGGAGATTTTGTTCGATCACGCCCTGGAACACTCGGTGTCAAACACCGGTTCGGGGAGGAGGGTCGTCCTTCTCCTGAACATTAAGCGCCTGTGACCCTATCATTCTTTCATGTAGGTGTCGTATTTTTTAGAATCGCTCAGGGTTGCCGTCTGGACCATGTCCGTTTTCAGCCAACATCTTCTTTGTTTTGGAATGACGGCGGGTTTGTACGTGAAACCCTTACACGCGTCCAGTTCATCGCACCTTGTTTTGCAAAATCGGACTCCGGTCACGGCACGACCGAAGGTCGGTCTCACCTGACCAGTTGCCCAGTCAACGTCCGTGCCCCGTGCCGTGGGAAGGTACTTGCCCTTATGTATGTTGTAACCACCCGAGTCCGAGATCACGAGAGCCGGTGCCTCTGCCTCGCCATCGTACTTACCACTCCACCACCCTTTGTTTATGTTGACGCACCAGTTTGAATTCACACCCTTTTCTCCTCCACACCACCCCGTTTTCGAACAACATTGTGTGCCCGTGCATTTCTTGTCACCGTGATTTGGGCCACATCGTCCCTCCTCGACCGTCTCTGTCTCTGTCTCTGATTCACTGGCACTGGTAGATGGAGATGGACCAGTGCGGTCGACCGTCTCTGATTCACTGGAGGAGACTGACGCTGGCGCTGGCGCCGGCGCCGGCACCGGCGCGGGAGCGGGGGATTGATTACTCCAGACACTATACGCCGTGGCGACTATGGATATCGCGACGACCATGAACAAAAAAATAAAAATTAATGACAACTTGTTCATTCTACATTAGTTTGAGATATTAAACCTGTGAGGAGTCTCCCTAACCTCGCCTTTTCCACAGCCTTGTTCATGAACACCGTGAGTACCGTGGCGTTCTCTATCTCGACTTGACCGTGGGGTGCCCCCGGGCGCTTGTGCACGTCCCTGACGCGACACATGTCCACCGGTGTCATCTTCATCGTCTTGGGTGCCTTGCTGT
>Ga0102957_1000247_pt1 | contig 16110 bp, 10 predicted proteins | sample SalPon2_A_H2O_MG_2_FD_84517 | JGI IMG/M metagenome (GOLD analysis project Ga0102957, IMG submission 84517) | Salt pond water microbial communities from South San Francisco under conditions of wetland restoration - Salt Pond MetaG SF2_A_H2O_MG | ecosystem: Environmental > Aquatic > Non-marine... | reverse complement strand
TTGTCTTCTGCGTCTGCCGTTCTGAAATTCTTTGTCAATTCGAATACATACATTGTCATGTTTTCGTACAGCAGCTCGAACCCAACATAATCGCATATTTGATCGTTTTTACGCTTCCTTGAGATATTCTTAGGTTTGTTTGTGTTCATGTATTTTGAGAAACCCTGGATGACTCCGCCCATCTTATCTACCGGCGGTAGCTGAAAGTCGTCGCCGAATAATAGAACAACCGGAATACCTCCCCATCGTTCCTTCCAGTTGTGACCCCCAAATGCGCAGTCGCGCACATGTTCCTCTGCTCCAAATGTAACGTGAGAGTTCAGCATGCTTCGCTCATCTACCATCAGCACAAGCAAGTGCAGTAGTTTTCGTTTGAGGGAATCTTCGCTCTCCTCACCCATTGAGGCCCATGGTGTTCTTACGTTGATGTTCAAGAGAGAATGCAATGTACAACCTTGAACGTTCCAGGCTGCATTTCCAGAAGGAGCGGCCACCTTGACTGTGTCGTTTGTTTTTGTCATCTTTCTGACAATGCTTATGATTGTGTTGATTATGAGCGACTTTCCACATCCACCCATTCCGATGATGGTTGCTCTTAAGGGTTTGTAATCATCGTCGTTAGTTAGAAACTTCACAATTGTGTCAATCGTTGCGAGTACGATAATTCTCTGCTCCATGGAAAGTATGTCAATATTGTAATCCTCTCCGTTTGACCTTGTTGGTATCTCAAGCTGCTGTTCTTGCGCCTTTTCGATGTCTGCTCTCTGTTCCCTAAGTCGGATGCAGTAATCTTCTCCTGGGCAGGTGGTCTTCCTCACTCCCTTGAAGAATGGTACAGACCAGTCATGTGCAAGACCAATGTCAACTGTTTGGTCTCTGCTCATCATCGGATCAATCCTGGAATCGGTCATATGACTTGAGTGAAGGAAACTCAGGTGCTGATCAGCATCGTGTGGACTCAATTCGTCGAGATTGACGTCAGCATGTAGAGTGCCGGTTCTTACTATCAACTCGATTCTTCGGACCTGGGAATAATGGACTGCCCTCATGTATTCAGTCCACACACTCGTTGGTACGTCTCGGTTCTCTAGCATGATTCTGAACTCGTCAATTGTTTCCTGTTTATTTCTGAAGTTGAGCGGCTTGTTGAAACACCACGGTTTGTGCATTATGAGCATACCTCTCGCGTAGTCAAAGTTAATCGGGTGACACGGTTTGCAGTTCAGGCCTTGGGGCAATAAGATCCGCTTCATTTTACGATTTGTGTCGCTGTCCTTGTAGAATTCCTTCTTGCACCACACTTTGTAGAAGTACTGGCTCAAGCTAAGATGGATGTGTTCTTGCTTTCTTGAAGCGTACTGATATACGAAATCTTTTGGATCGGGATCGTCCTTCTTCTTTAGTTTGTATAGGCAGCTGCGAAGTGACACCTTGGTCATATATTCGGAGCAGATCACAAGTGGTAGATTGTTCTCATCTAACTCGTGAACTGACTCCTGTAGACTTATCAATCTCTTACTGGTTAACCAGTTTAATGATGTCTTGACCAATGATTGCACCCCACCGAGATCAGCTGTGTTCGCGCTTTTAATTGTTATATAGACATAATAATTATTGATTGTAAGCAGATCCAGTTCAGTTGTCTGAAATTTAATTCAGATTGAATTAAAAAGCTTGACTAATAACTCACCTTTCAATTATGTTTTGTATCGCCTCTCTTTCCTGCTTCGAAGTATGATGCTTCTTGCCTGCATATGCGACGACGTATTTACAAACGTTTTCTATTTCGTTTGTATTTGGTCTGTTTGGATGTGATCTGTAGATCAGAATTTGTATGTCGCAATTGGCTCGCCAGCCTTGTAGCATAGTTTTACTGTGTTGTACGGCCTTTCGCGATTTCGTCCTCCTCATATGAAAGTGCTCTATCTTACGTTTGTCTACGACAATTGCCGAGACATCGCGATGGGGTCGACCTTCTGTGTCGCATTCGCCGTAACTTGTTTCAACTCCGAAGTCAAATCTGCACTCCCTAGGATCCATTTTTGTTGTTTCTCTCAGACAATAGCAGTTACATTTGTGAACCATACATTCCTGACATAGCATTGTTACATCTTCCTCGCTGTTGTATGTTTCGCTGAATCTACGTCGCAGGGAACTCATCGAATCGCGTGATTCATCTGATACGAAATCATTTTGTACGTCTACATCGGCGGTCATCTTAAGAACCTTGTTCGCGTATTGGTCTATCACTCCAACTTTTTCTTCCTCTGACTTGGCATTGTGGAAGTCCATTAGATATGACTTATCTTTACCGATTCCCAGTATATGCAGATGGATTTGACCCCTACCGGGAGCGAATTCGACTCTGGCCCAGTAGTGCTCGATCCTCATTCCTTTCTTGACAACAGTGTTAAGGAACACCTTCGATCGCTTCATGAAAAAATCGTTCACATACAACGAAAATCGCTTGACGGAAGTTTTCATTGCTTTTTGATCGTTTGCCTCAAGTAGTGTAGCATGAGTTGGATTGTTGGCTTCCCGTTCCAGTTGGATCATTAGCCTTCGCAAATCTGGCCACCAATTCTCGGCACACGAGAATGTCATGAACAGTGTGGGCGGTCCATGTCCTCTTGAGATGTGGTAGTCGATCCAACTCTCGAGTTCTTCTGTTTTGGCCCTCCAGAAGCTGTCGCAGCCTCTTATCCCCCTCGCAAGATATCGCAATTTGTTAATGTTAGTGAAATCCCCATTGTGAACTTGGTCTTTGAGTTCCTCTACTGTTGGCGGCGGTCTATCTTTAGCCCCTAAGAAGTGTTTGTTCGTGTAGAAGAAGTTCCCCTTGGTATTGTTCATGTGTCTTTGACGAACATTGAACACGTAGAGAGTGAACATCTGATCATTGAGGAATCGACCGTCGTGGTATCGAATTAGATGCTTCGCCCAAAGTGATACGTCTCGAACCTTTCCTCGTTTGTTATCATATATATCCCCTATCCCGCCCGGGAATAACCAAGGATACGCGTTAACGAATATTTGTTCTGTTGAGTCGAATTCGCTGTTATCGTTACAAAGTAAGGAATGTTTAATTGTAAGTAATGTGAGTCGAGAATTAGTTATGTATAAATGTAGGATCAATAAACACACTTACTTCAGAGGATTGTTGTGGTCGATTGGGGGGAAATCGAGCACTTTCTTGATATTACCACTGTCGGCTGCTGCCTCTTGTAACTCCTTCATCAACTTCGTCTGTTCCTGATTGGGCCTGTTTTGTTTGAAGTTTGGATGGATGGTTTCCATGTTGTCGTTTGGATCCCTCTCTTTACATTGGTTCGACGAGATCGTTTCAGCCGACTCGGCTGCGTCATCTCGCTTGGTTGATTTTGATTTGAATTCGTACTTATCGCAGTATTCGTAAATCGAATCGCTTTCTATCCAGTCCATGTTGGATTCATTGATCGATATGTTATGATACCCACGATGATGTAACTTCAGCCACTCCAGTGCTCGTATTACCTTGTCCTTGTTCACCTTGAAGTGACGACTGCTGACTTCTCCGTTTGCTCGGTTGCTTATGTGTCTCACGAATATTACCATGCTCGATTTCTGACGGGGCAATTCGTCACACATCTTATCTATATCTTGCGGAAAGCAAACACAGTGTCCATTGATCCCGTAGACACCGTTCTTTATATGATGCGAAGGTATGAGTGGTGAGCATCGCCTGATTAGCAACTTCTCGGCCATGGTCAGTGACGACAGCTCGTCTGGAATGTCGTACCTGGTTATCGGCTTGCCATCGGTGCCGATGGCTATGTTACCCACCGAATCACGTTCAAACCAAACTGGATGAAGGTTTCCTTCGAGGTAGTGATCGTTTTTGTCGTACTTGTTGTCCTTACAGAGTTTACATACGAAATCATCGTCTCTCACCTTCGACGAAATGGCACTCCCGCCGGAGGCTCGCTCGTGGTCAAGGTCCTTGTCCTTAAACATGAGCTTGTTCTCACGACAGACGCCACAGGTCCTTAGCTGGAGTGTCCTCATCGTGTACTCGAAATGTATGGTCTCCTCGAAAATTACCCTCTCACGCACCGTTTCTCTCGATTGTCCTCGAACTCCGTAACTCGGATTGTCCATGAACAAGACCACACCGTGAATTCCAAGCTTGACGAACCTTTTCTTTGCCCTGTAACTCAGTTTCAATCGGAGGGATTTGACCTTCTTCCAGAATTCACCTTTATTTTTGACGTTGTAGATGCGTTCCTTATAAAACTTGTGAGTGATCCCATAAGAAAGAGCTCCGAGATATAGCTCGTTCACAGCCTTTTTCCCCTTGGCATAATCCGCCTGGCACTCTTTGGCCCAAGGTAGGAAGTACTCCGTCTTGCGCCTCTGATCCAGCGTCTTGTTCTCACGCACTGCTCGTCTTGTTTCGGCTTGGATATCATTACCAGTTGTGCCGTCTGCCACTCTTTGTCTTGACATTTTCTTGGATCTGTCCTTGTTACCCTCGTGTCTCGCAATGTCATCCATTGAACTGCGGTGACTCTCGTCACCGTAACTATCACTTGGTGGAGAGTTCTCGAATTCGATATCGACCTCGCTGTCGTCATCGTTACCTGGGTCACCATTGTCAATGTCATCGTTATCGTTATCATTGTGATCATTGACGTCGTCGTTGTCGTCATCACCATCATCATCATCATCATCATCAGAATAAACATCTTCGTAGGGTTGGATCACGATTACTTTGTCGAGATCGACCCATTTTGGATTGGGATTGATGACCTGGTCTTCTGATAAACCGAATGGCGATGAAATGACTAGTCTTTTTATCATGTCCTTGCTGCGACTTAACCAACTTAAGTTGTCGATCATGATAATATCATCGGCATTCATCGGACCTATTGAAGTAACCTTACCCTTCAATGGTTTCGATATACGATCCATATTGCGTGATTGGTATTCAATGGTATCGCCCAATTGGACATATGCATTCAAGTCGTGTTCTGACGAAGTCCCCTCGATCAATGGCTCTGATCTATTCCCGAATCCTTCACCCGAACCGTTGCTTCTATACTGTCTCAAGTCGGCTGTAAGGTCAATAGGGAGATTGAGATGTTGTAATCAAAGAGACATTAGACATAGCATAGTGTAAAAGAGTTCAGTCTATTGTAATCAATTTGATCAATTACCTGTTGTGTCAGCAACTAAATCATTGTCACTGTCGTATTCACAGTTGGAAGAGTCGTCGCTGTTAGGAAGATAGTTAGATGCCAGGCTTTCTTCACTACAGTTGCTGGATTTCTCTTCCCAAATCCAATCCGTCGAATCGTCGGACGACTTGGTTCGATCCTTTTTAACAGCTGAAACCTCTACAACTTCATCATCGTCGTCACTCTCGTTGCGGATCTCATACAATAATCTCCGACTGACATCTTCAACCCTGTGATTGTGATAGTACTCGGTCAGCGTACCTATCATTTTTTGCATCTCTACTCTGAAACGGGTGATATCAATCTGGTCAAATCGGAACCAATCGCTGTTGGTTACATAACTGTTTAAACCATCTACAGAAACATCCCTCATAAACAGTGGAGTATCCACCATATTGAATAAACCCAATGCGTAGCGACATATGAACACACCACAGTCATACGAATTACCTTGTAATGGAACTGATACAACGAAGTAAGGTCAGAATTTTAATTCAAATTGAATTAAATACTCGAGTTACTTATCAGTATCAGTAAATTGTATCTACTCACCAGAAGGACAGTGCAATTTGAAGGAATCTCTGTGGGTGAATGGTCTGGTTAGCCTATCCATTCCATTGTTGTGTCGATGGTCCCATTCCGAGTTAAGTGCATTCCTTACACTTCTAGCAAAGCTCTGCTTGATACTGTAGCTGTGTCCAGCTGAGCCCAGTGGGTCCAAGTGGAACATGCCCGCGACCTCACCTGTGTAGGATGAGTCACCCCATCGTTTATGGGTCTGCATCATCTTACCGGCGTTTACTACCACCAACAGGCTCCAGTGTGACATGGTGTGACACGGGAAGATTAGAAACTTCTTGTCGAATATGTCGCCGGCATTTCGAAGCCATCGTTTCAGATCATCAGTGTAACCCTGACGTTCCAGAAACGACAGGAAATGAGTGTTGAAAACATGGACTTTACAGGAATTGTCACCGGGAAAGCGCTGAAACATGAGCCACCTCATAAAAAAGTTAATGATGGAATCATCTAACCAGGAATTTGATATGAGTGACATGTAATTGCGTCCAGTGACAATGATACTGTACTTGCCGAGACCATCATGAACCGAATTCTCGAAGAAAGCATCATTCCTGCCAAGTACTGCTAGTCGTGAATTCAACTCGCGACAGTTGGTATCAGCGTTCAGTAGATTAACTCCAGATGATGGAATTGTGCGGAATGGAAGTATAAAGCAAGTCTCCCTCTTTCGCACTATTGAGTTCAGGAGAGAATTGCCATGCAACATACTCACATGAGCGATGACGTTCGGTCGACTGTCTAGTCGATACCCAAGCCCGTATTTGTCGACGAATAACGAGCAGATATTATTGAACTCCGTCGAATAAATTGAATGCTTTCCCAATTCAAGCATTTCCATAGCATCGAACTTAACGATTGGAGTCCGATTATTTGTGACACAGTTAATCAAGGGAAACTCATACTTGATGTGATCGTAACCGTTCGTTGATAGTTGCCTGTGTGAATGATAGACGGCCTGTTGTATCTGCCCGTCTACGATTCCGACATTCCTAAGCTGAGTAACGCCCGTTTGGTACTGGAGGCATTTGATTGCATATCGTTGCATGTGTGGGATCGAAAAATTCAATACACTGGGCGGGATTGGACGACGTTGTTCCAGTCTTAATTTGTTGATATCGAAGACCTCCTGCTCCTGGTGTTGTTGTCTCGCCAGCTGAGTTGTAGTAGAGCCAATGTGCTTGGTCATGGTGTCGTTGGACTCCTCCTGACTACTCGGTGGTGTAACAACTAGCGGGTTCAAGGTAATATTGCAGTAGAAAGTATTGTAAATTGGGGTTAGAGAACAACAATGTATCAGAAGTTGAATCGAAAGTAAACATCATGCTTAGACGTGATAAGTACAACAGCTGTGTGTCTGTGTGTCAAAAATGTTCCCCCAACACCGTTAATTAACCCAACGCCCGTGTTGTTGTATAATTTGTTAGTTGAGTGGTTCCTGCTCGATTTTCAGCCAATCCGGAAAATTGCCACTGTGATAGATATTCTTTCTCTCGTCTTCCCTGACCTCGTCAAACCCATTATAGCCCAATGAAATCAGGAAGTTCTTGATTCCACTATCAGGTAGATACTTGTCAAGTGTTATATCGTAAACAAAGCGGAACTCGTTCTTGAAGGTGCGTTGCAAGGCCTCATCGAAGTACTTCTTCAGTTCACTTTCGTCGTTGTAGGGAATGTTTTTATGGCCATCACGGCGATAAGAGCCAGCTTTGAATTTCGTATACAAAATAGGAATCTCACACTTCATGTGCTCATGGAGGAAGTGTGCTGGAACACGAGACTTCGTCATCATTGCTCGCAATTGATTTTGGAGGTAAACGACATGAGTTTTGACGGCGAACCCAGATGGAGGGTTTGACATAATTGCCATTAGTTTCGTAGACGGGTAAGCTGGCCTATCGGAGGTTTGGTTGTATTGGGGCGTCCTTCGATGTAGATCATTTAATCCGCAGGGAACGCGGCGATAGAATGTAATGGTCCAACTTGTAAAGACAGATGCTATGTTGCCACCTAAAGGAGCTGTTAGCAGCTGCCTAGCAGACTCATTCAGTACATCGGGTTTTATGATCCACGACTCGGTTCCACCATGAAGAATTATAACGTTGACATTCTCACCGGTGTTTTTGTTGGTAAATGTTGATGATACCTCGCAAGTTAGAACGGTTCCATTTTGTTGATTTTTGCTCGATGGTGATCTATACGTTGGCAATTTATCGGTGTTGAAAACGCTAACGACAGGAGTCGTAGCGAATTCACTGACAACACTCGGTTGTGTTGCAACTGGAGCAGACACGTTCACCCCAACAACATCGTTAAACTTACCTGCTGCTTCGCTCACTCCCTCCTGGGCTGATTTGGCTTTCTTTAATTGATCAATTCGCTGTTGAAGTACCTCAATCTCATTCAAACGATCATCAAGGTTGCCGGTTGGTTCTGAAAACAAGTTTCGTTTGGGAGTAGCAAAACTGCTCGCATCGTGTTGATTGACACCATCCAAACCATTTGCAACATTAACACCTAACCTATCAACCTTTGCTTTTTTCATTGTTGCATAAGTGGGTGCGTTATCAATCAGCTTGTTCTTGTATGGATTGATGTCGGCAATGTCGGTCAGCTTGTTCTTTCTTTGATTGATCACGGATGATTTTTTGTTGTCCGTGCTAAGTCCTTCATTAGACTCCTCAATCATAATTTTGCTCTGCCTATCAAGTTCCTCGGTGGAGCATTCTCCGAACAAGGTTTCACCCGCATCTTCCGCTCCATCGTTGATCATAGTCTCGAGTTCATCATCGTCGTCATCATCATCATCATCATCATCATCACCATCACCATCTTCATCAACATCATCGTCGATGGAAAAAATGTCACCATCACTTAATGATTTAATACTGGCAACTTCGCCGGACCTTGATTCGGCATCGATATCGCTATCGCTGCTAAAACTAGCGCTAACGTTGTCGACATTGACATCATCGTTGACGTTATAATCTTCATTTGGGCCAACGTCAGTGGTCTTAACGGTGCTTTTTTCAGCAGATTTGTTACCGACCTCTTCGTTGTGCAATCGTCTAGCTTCTTTGAGTGTCCTCACTCTCTTTCCATCTGGGGAAATAAAAGACCTGTATGACCCTTTACCAGAACGCCTTGATTTCTTAATGAAACGCCATCCTTCGCCGAGGTTATCGGTACTGGGGCAGTCGATTGCAACTTCATCCTCTTTGACTTTTGGTGATGAGCTGTTGTGAGTGAAGGTGAAAGTTGATATGGTAAAAAAGAGATGTGAGCGGGGAAAAAAAAATTATTCAGTTTGAATAATTTTTCACAGCCTAAACGGAAAATGAAAAATTCACCCTATACTGAAACGGTTCTCATAGAGCAAAATAAAGTTTGCCGCCGACCACTTACTCTTTGACCGCACTTCTGCTAGCAGCGTTACTTTTGGCTCTCTTAGTAGGACTAAGTGTTACAGCCGTGTTAACAGAGGCCGCAGTCGGAGAAGGAGATGATTTCAATCCAGATGAGTTTGAGAGGTAGCTCTTCGCTAAAATAAGGTTCATGACGTCCTTCCTAGCGGTACCCTTCGTAGTTGGAAGATCCTCGCTTTTCCCACCGAGGAATCCAAAAGCCAACTGGAGTTGGGTAAGGGTGAAGCAGCGGAGCATTGCCTTCAACCTACTCAAGTTGCCTTTCGGGATTTGGTCGATAGGTTTCTTGAAATACCAGACGGCAAACTTGGTGACGATAGGATCAGTCGGTTTCAATTCCGTCCATTTCACGACAGAAAAAGACGGTTTGGGCTGATTGGTTCCACTGGAATCAGCGGCAACGAGATCGACGACGTTGGAGTTGACGGAGGACATGGTGATAACAGGGTGTTAAGATGATGATTTTGTTCTAAAGCAAAATTTATGAGCAGAAGTGCCAACGACGAGTGATTCCAAATTGATGATAATATGGACGTCACGTATGGATTCCGACGTACATGGTGACATATTCTACGCGTTTAAGGGTGCAGGGAAAAGTCGAATCAAATCAAGTCGACGTGGTTTAACACGTCGACGTGTTTGACACCTGAAAATTAAACCAGTGGGTAATGACGTAAGTGAGCTGATGTTTGTGACCCTTCTATTGTGAACCACTCATTTAAAATGTCAACGTGGTAAGATGTCAACGTGGTAATCTTCCGGAAGATTGACGGGTACGTACGTGAAGAGATGATGAAACTCGTCGCTACCATAGTGTATAAACCGGTATCGATCGTGCTGCTTCAGCTGTTTATCACGCGTCTAAAATCATAAATCTCAGTTGAAGTTGAGCTGATGGATCCTCCGGAAGTTCTCGGCAGAAAGCTGACACGATGCCAACAGACGTCAGTGATTCCAACTTATTATTAGGAATTGGGACTGACGCACTTGAATCGCCGATGAAATTACAGATGAAGCAAAGAGTAGCAAGCGATAGTTGCAGACGGTTAACATACCGCCTGTCTACTTAATCACTTAGAAATCAAAACTAAAAAGGGTGTGTTGATTGAACCGGTATTCATGTGTCACGTAAATTCCCCTCAAGGTTTGGAAGTTTCAGATTTGCGACACGAGATGAAAGAAAAAATCATTGCACCTCGATTTACGTAGCTATCAGCGTGATGAAAATCCATCCAAATCCACCGAACACAAAAACACCAACAAAAAAAGTACTACATAATACCTATCATCAAACGAAGCAACAACGATGCCACCAAAGACAAAGAGGAAGACAACCAGTGCCTTTCCGCTCCCCCAATCGCTTGTCGGTACTGCTCCTTGGGGAACGCCCAACAACGCCGGCGCCAGAAGCTCACCGAGGAAGAAAAGGGGATCCCAGACCAAACTCGATGCATCATCATCGACCAAGAATGCACCGGAAACTGATGCTATGAACATCGTCGACGGTGAAACTGCTGACACTTCTGCTGCACCTATTGCTGATGCTGTCGCTACTTCCGAAACTACTGAGGTAGGCGGCTCCCAGGGGAAGAAGGGTGACGGCAAAACCATCGACGATCTACAAGAGATGGCACAAGGTGTTACCACCAGATCAGAAGCAGCCAACCATGTTAATGTTCCTTCTGCTACTGATGATGGTACTAAAGAATCGGCCTCTCAAGGAAAAGCAGCTTCTAAAGCAACTGCTGCTGCTGCTGCTGCTGCTGCTGCTGCTGCTGCTGCTGGCACCGCCTCCGGTAAGACACCAAGTAAGAAGGATGGGGGTCTGCATTCAAGTAAAATCATCGTATCACCTGAGTCACGTAATCAAGTGAAACCAGACGACCAAGATGTTGTAAACGAAGGTGTCAATGATGGCATCTTAACCATCTACAACAGCCCGAACGCCAAACTCATTAACTTCAGCGTTTTCATCAGGACCAACGTCAAGAATGGCATACCAAACTCCTTGCGCGTAAATCAAACCGATCCTAACGAGGAGAAGGTACGCAAGCTTCAAGGAACTCTCTGTGGTGAAGACCACAAAAGCTTGAAAGAAGACGGAATGAATACGGACACAATGGCAATGTTTCTAACTGAAATCGTCGATAAAGCTGTACATGAACTTAATGATACGGATGTAAGTAACTGGAGAAAATAATTCATCTTGAATAATTTTCATTCAGACTGAAGAAAATAATTCATCTTGAATAATTTTCATTCAGAGAAGAATGATGATTCGCTGAGAATAAAATTCATTTTGAAATACAATCTGACCTGATAACACTTCACTCTCATCTCGCATTAGGACAACCAGAGTTACGTTTACCCGACGAGTGCCTATGAGGCGGGGACGGAAGACCCAGTCGACGGATTCGATACCGCAATGCTTCTTCAACCTGGTAGATACTCGAAGAAGATTAACGACTTAATTAGATCGGGTGGTTTCGATACAATAATGAAGGAGGATCTCCACACTAAACAAGGCCAACAAAAAATCTGCGACGTGTTGGAACTCCATCAATTGGTTCGTGATAACTGTAAGATCGCCCCAGCCGAGGAATCAGACCCACACCAAATGATTGTGTCCTTCCTCGAGGATTTGAATGGTAAAGTATTGGTACATGGAAGTATGGCCGATGGTAATCATCGGATTATAGCATTGTTGGCTTGCATCCTTCTCAAGGTTGCGAAGCCTGGCGTGGAGAAGGGGCTGATGAAACCAGGGCACAGAGACTATCTCAGTAATAGTAACATGCCTAATTGGAAGATGCGTAACGATGAAACTGACAACGAGAGCGCGATGAAAGACTGTATCGACAAGATGGTGAACGGTGGTAGGTCAGAGCTATTGACACCAATCGCGTTAACTATCTATACTGTTGGCGAGACAAGTGATAACGATGTCGTGACAACGTTGATGACCCATAAATCCGTTGTGCAAGGCAAAAAGAACTCCGGCACCAGCACCCCAAGTTTATCGAGGCAGTTGCAGGGTGCGTTGAGAGCGATGCATTTCGGTGACAAGGAACACGTTATGGCAACAGAAACGAGAAGCGAGAATCTTGAAATACAATTGGAAGAGCGCGGTAAAACGCGCTATGCCAAGTCGAACACGGTGATGACTACCAAATGCCTACCATTCCTCAATGAACTCTTAGCGATGGAAAAGAATTACAAGTTGAGCAATATAAGAGATGCAAAGGGGACAGTGCATGAATTAGATACAACGGGGGAGACACATGTGGCCGTTGGAGATGGCACGCCTTTCCCTCCCTGCTTAGGCGAGGAGAATCTCTGGATCGACCTGGAGAGTAATGATGATTTGCCAAGGATCAACTTCATTCAGAGCATGCGTTCGCCGATGATATTGCAGGCTGCTTGTAACTACTTAGGCATTAAGTACGAGCCGAGTCTTGGTAGGGCATATTGTGAGATTATGAAAAAAAACCCGTTAAGTCTCGAGGATATGGTGGCAGACGATCGAGAAAAATTGAAGATCGCGTACGGTACCGGTGACGATGTCAAATTCACTGGAAAGCCAAATGATGTTAGTATGGCGCTTATTCTTACAAATTTCTGGGTCAACTTGATGATAGCAGATGAGGTGTCGCCGGATGGAGAGAAGTCAAAATTCAAAGTAGCTGTGACCAACCTCAGTAAATTGGCATCAACCGGATACAGCGAGCAAGACTTGACGAACCTGATGTGTAAGTGTATCACATGCGACTCAGTATGAATTTAATTCAGTTTGAATATATTTCCAATCACTAACAAACGACGATGTGTGTCATTACAGACAATCTTTGGGCTCATTCGTTCCTTATGAAAGATACTATTAGAGCTTTCTTCTCAGATAACTTCGAGAACAACAACAAGAAAACAGTAAGGATGAAGAAGTACCAATACCTCATCGGAATAACAGTTTACAGAGAGCTCCTCGAGATTCTAGCTGATTATGGCGTGAATCCAACACCGAAAGCTAAGCTGGATCAGGGTGATTTGCGTGAAAATTATCTAGTGGAATTCATCAACAAATGCGGAAATGTAGACGAAAAGACGAAGAATGATGTGATCAGCCACGTCTTTAGCCATTTGACCACGGATGAGGGGAAAAAAGTAAGAGACAAGTTCAGCGTCAAGAACTATAAACAAACCTTCAAGTTGGCCCACAAAAGACTAGCAGGAAAGTACTCGGTTCTGGAGTTACTCATGAACACCCTGTTAACCAATTTGACCGTGATGAAATACCAAAACAGTCTGACGAAGACTGATATGGGACAATTTTATCCTCTGACTGATACATTCAAGATTGACAAAGACGACAAAAATAAGGCAGCACCTGCTAGTAGGCGTGGAAGCAGCAACGAAAGGGAGAATTACACCTCTCTCTATAATTTACACCAAGGATTGAGTTTGAGACAAACACTGCAAGTCTGCTTCATCAAGAAATACACGACTGAGAGTACACGTCTTTCACCCGAGGAGAAGAGAAAAGTGGTAAAGAGGTTGGCCGATAGAACCAGAGCTTACACACTTGGAGACGCGGAAAAGGATCTAGTTCCGAAAAAGAGCAACAGGGGTCGACCCAACAGCACGAACACAGGCCGACCCAACAGCACAAACAATAAGCGTAAGGCAGAGGAACAAGAGGATAGTGCGAATGACGCAGAAAACAAAAAGAAACCTGGAAAGAACGCGAATAGGACTAAAAGGGCGAAATCGGTCGAAACAATGGATGATAACGAGAACAGCGACACAAAGTCGGCTGCAGAGGTGACGACGCTGAAATCAGCCAGTGAATCAGCCAAAAAAACAAAATCTAAGAAAATGAAACTTGAAGACGTTAGAGGACGCTTGAAAGAAACGCTCGAGAGGAATGACATTGATTCGGGCAAAATTGAGAAGATCATGGATGACTTGACTGAAATATTTGCAGAAAGGGACTTGGTGGGGTTAACGTTTGTCAATAGCGATGATGAAGGTAGTGATGAAGAGGACGACGAGGTTGACAGCGATGATGAGGCGGACGAACAAGATGGAAGCGTCTACGCTAAGATCAAAAGAAGTTTGGCAAAAGTGGACTTGAAGCTGTGTGAGTTCTATGACGACAAACTCAGATATAGTACGGATGAATACCAACAGAGACTGTGTGTTGCGATTGTGGGAAGAAGGAACAACAAGACTGGAAAGACAATCAGATTATTGGAGATGAGTCCGTTGTTCGGTAGCAGCAGCGAAGAAGACGATGCACACTTGGAGAAGTTGCTGGATTGTGCTAAGAAAGCTAAATACAACGCAAAGGTGAAAATGTACACATTCACAAACAAGGACGATGAATTTAGCTTGACATCAGCACCAGCAACGATCGGAGACGAGGCAGCCACCAACGAGATCTCTATCTTGAGAGATGTATCAAATGAGGAAGAAGACGGTATCTTGGAATACTTTCTGTTGGAAAAGATCCCAAATAATTGTGAATAATGGGCAGGGTGAGGAGGTACAAATAAGGGGAAATGAGAAGACAAAATTCGTATATAGGGGAAGGAGGAGAGAAACAAAATTGAAGTTATACGGGCAAAAAGCAATACAAACACGGCAAACATATTGAAAAGGACAAGAGAAATAATAAAACAGTAAATATTAAATTACACTGAAAACCTACAAGTGATTCAAGTCTAGATGACAAGTAATATGGCTGAACAGTGACTCCAACTCCGAGCTATGGATGATTAGATTGAATCGGTCGATCAAGAGAGTTCTGAGGTGGTAATAGTCGGTAACCAAGAATCCAGAAGGAAGACCCGAACTGGCGCTGACACAAAGTGCGTTAATCTCAAGAATAGATGCTATAATAATCGACGGCGGACAACGATTATTAACCATACGAGTTAGGTTGCTCGCGTGTATGCTAAACGGCGCCCTTTGACGAGAAACACTCCTGGAATTGGCCCACTCGAAATTATGCCCACAAAGCCACCGATTGTCGAATATAAAACGTGAGAATGTGCTGCAGATGTCTTCAAATATGCTGTATCCGACATCGACGTCGGCGAATTTGTCCACGCCACAAGATGATAACCAGGACGATGACGATTTAATGGTGTCAGTTGTCCTGACGAGTGCCAGATAGGATGACACACCTCGGTTGTATTGACGAGAGAACAGCTCAACGTCGAGCAATAGCCAACCGCTAAAAACAATAATATCCCACAGATGCCAGAAATTGATGTCACAAAAGATAGACGACCGCGACACGAAGTTATAAGCCAAAGTGGTGCGCAATAATAATCCCCCAGATTGCTCAAATGCGATAAACGAATCTACATCGCTGCCAAACACTTTCGCCGATTCATTTAATGAAAGTACAGCAAGCCTTCTTGGCCTGATGTTGATGTCAAGAGAGGAACAGAACTCATCAGACCGAATTGATTCATGATAACCTTCAAGAGCACAACCCAAAGAATCACGCTGAATCGGAGGACTTGATGGAAACCGACACTCTAAACGCATGTTCACCAATGAGGATGGACATCGACCAATATATATGGTAACAATAATAATTTAATAATAGTATACAAAGTGGTACAACCCCAGCAGCACTGAAGGTAATCACGTCATGTGCAAACCAGCATAACCCTACACGATCGATAAGCATCGGCAATGGGTGTACAATGGGTGATAATGAAACGACGGTGTAGGCTGCTTTGTGATGGATGTAACAGAAATAAGAAACCGTAGTAGACGTGATGTCTGTTTATTTGTGAATTTTGTATAGGAGTAACAATTTTGAAGCATCGGATGACCGCTCTGTGTCCCCCTGTGGCAGAAAAAGGAGGGGAAAGCGGCGG
>Ga0102957_1000244_pt1 | contig 16137 bp, 16 predicted proteins | sample SalPon2_A_H2O_MG_2_FD_84517 | JGI IMG/M metagenome (GOLD analysis project Ga0102957, IMG submission 84517) | Salt pond water microbial communities from South San Francisco under conditions of wetland restoration - Salt Pond MetaG SF2_A_H2O_MG | ecosystem: Environmental > Aquatic > Non-marine... | reverse complement strand
GATAATGTAGATTTAACTCAAGCTAATGTGTTATCAACAAATGAGACTTTACATACTCAGACTGTAGATAATGTAGATTTAACTCAAGCTAATGTGTTATCAACAAATGAGACTTTACATACTCAGACTGTAGATAATGTAGATTTAACTCAAGCTAATATATTAATTGTTACTGATACTGAACATAATCAAACAGTTGATAATGTAGATTTAACTCAAGCTAATCTATTAAATATTGACTCTACAGAACATACACAAACTGTTGGAAATGTAATATTAAGTCAAGGTATTCAATTAGTTATAAATAATACAACACACTCTCAATTGGTTGATTTAATCGATTTAATACAAGCTAATATATTAGCAATCAATAGTACACAACATAATCAAACTGTAGATAATGTAGAGTTAACTCAAGCAAATATTTTAAATACTAATTCTACAGAACATACCCATACTGTAGAAAATATTGATTTAGTTTCAGGTAATTTTATTACAATCCAATCAACAGAACAAACACAATTAGTTGATAATATAGATATATTACAAGCAAATATCTTAACAATAGAAGAAGCGGTTCATTCTCAAACAGTTGATAATATTGTTTTAATACAAAATAATCTATTACAAATAAATGATTCTGAACATACTCAAACTGTTGAAAATATTATTTTAGATGTTGGATCTCTAATATTAGATATAGATGAAGTATTGCATACTCAGACTGTAGATAATTTAGATTTAATTCAATTTAATATTTTATCTGTAGATTCTACTACACATTCACAATTAGTTGATAATATAGATTTAACTGAAGCAATTGAAATTGCTATTCAATCAACAGTACATACTCAAACTGTTGATAATGTAGAATTAACTGAGCAAAATTTAATTGAGATTCAAGAATGTCTTCAAGGACATTTTTCTGATAATTTAGATTTAACCAGTCAAGCCGTTTTAATTATATCAGATACATTACATCAACAATTTGTTGATGGTAATTTGACATTTCCAGGGGCCATCTTAAATGCTGGCAGATTAATTGTCGTTAATACTATCAGTGATCGTATTGCATATATTGCTACCGCTGATAGAATTATTTACATTTCTAAAGGTTAATTTAATGAAATTCACAGCAAAAGAAGATTTTCTTTATGGAAGAACCCTTTTCGAAGAAGGAAATACTTATAATTCTGAAAAACAAGGTGTTACTTCTGAAAAATTAGATGCTTTTTATCAGGCAGGTTGGATTGAAATCGAAGGAAGAGATCCTTCTCCTGATAGGAAGCCTGGTGTAGTAGAATTAAGTGTGGAGAAAACAACCCATGGCTAAAAAAGCAACTGATGGTTTTATTGATGGTGGATTAGACGCAATTTCTTTATGTACTGCATATAATATTTGTTCTAACGAACCAGCCAGTATTGCAGAATGTGATTCATTATCTTTGATTCCTACACACACTCTAACGGGTGGTGATTTCACCAAAGCAGATGGTGACACCAGTGGTAGAAAAGTAACTGTTGCTCAACAAGCTACTTTATCAATTGATGTTTCGGGAGAAGCAAACCATGTAGTTATTAATGATGGAACAGATTTTTACGTAACTACTTGTACTCCTCAACAATTAACCGCAAATGGAACAGTTACTGGACCAGCTTTTGATATAGAGATTCTGGATCCAGCCTAATGATCACTCATGACGGTACAAGTGTTCCTAGATTATCTGAACCTTGGGATCCTAATGGTACCGAGTGGTTAACTTTAGCATGGGATGAAGATGTAGCTTGTCATGGAGCTATAACAGCTAGTAGTTGGGTTTTGCCAGATAATTGGACGAATAATTTTGAAAATGAAGATGTATCCGTAACTGATTGTGATAATAATACTTATGATCATTGTAATAGAGTTTTATTAAGCACAACGGAAACTTCTGGACTCTTTGTTATTACTAATAGAGTATCTTTTTCAGATCAAACCCAGCTTGATAGATCCGTTAGAATTAGGATTAAAGAAATATGAAGAAACCTATTAATATGACTCCAAAAACTACTGGCGGCTATACTGATAAAGTTAAATTAAAAGAAAATCAAATACCAGCAAAACTTTCTGAACCTAAGTTTGTTTTTGAAGATAAAGTACCCTCTAATTGGACTCTTGTTCCCATAGATGAAAATAGAATTTCTGCAGTAAATGTGAGAACAGGTCAAAAGTTTGAAGGAACTATGGTTGAATTTAATAAAGCATTAAGAGAATAAGAATGCCTATTTCAAATGCTGTAAGAACAGAAAAAACTTTATCTGATCCTAATGCTGAATATGAATCACTAAAACCTTTGTGGAATAGAAGTAGAGCAGTATGTAGTGGTGAGCGTTATGTAAAAAGTTTTGACAATATAGTTGATACAACTTCTTTTACAAATATGCTTATTCCATTCTCTCCTTCTATGAGTCAAAAACAATATAATTTTTATAAATCAGAAGCAGAACTTCCAGGTATAACAGCACAATTTGCTAAAATGATTGTAGGCGGTTTATTAAGGAAAATGCCTACAATACAATTACCAGATAATGTACCTGAAGAAGCAATGGATTGGATTGTTAATAATTTTGGAAAGGATGATACACCATTAGTTTCTTTTTTAGATAATGCTTTATGGGAAGAAATTCAAACAACTCGAGCTTGGGTTTATGTGGATTATCCTAAAATTCAAAATTATCAAGATCTAACACGAGAAGATCTTAAAGAAATTAAACCTTATCCTACTATCTGGTCTGCAGAGTCTGTAATAAATTGGCGAATAGGTTTAGATAGCCAAGGAAAAAGTTCATTAAATAGAGTTATATATCGTGGTTATGTTGAAGAATATAATAAAAATGAATTTCATCCTACATTAATAGATACTATTTGGGTACATGAATTAGATGATCAAGGTTATTATCAAGTTAGAATCTTTAGAGAAGAAAGTGTAACAACAGAAGCTCCAACTATTTCTGGAAGAACTTTAGAACCAAATAAAACAAAAATATTTAAAGAAATTGAAGTAATTCAAAACATTATTGCAAATAATGAACGTTTAGATTTTTTACCTATTTGGCCTTTAAACGGTAGTGCTTCACCTCAAGAGCCTGTATTATCTCCTATTATTGATAAAGAAATTTCTTTATATAATAAAATGAGTAGACGTAATCATTTATTATATGGCGCTGCTACTTATACTCCTATAATTCATTCTGATATGGATGAGGATGATTTTTTAAGCATTGTAAATAAAGGTTTAGGTTCTTGGATTTTATTAAGACAAGACGATAAAGCTTCTATATTACAAACACCAACAGATGCTTTACAAGATATGGATAGGGCAATAGCCTCAGGCATTGAAGAAATAGCTAAGCTAGGCATAAGGATGTTATCACCTGAAGCGGCACAATCGGGTATTGCACTTGAAATTCGTAATGCAGCTCAAACAGCACAATTAGGTACATTAAGTACCAAAATAAGTAATGTAATGTCTCAGATAATTGCTTTTATGATTAATTGGAGATATGCATTAGAAATTAAATCTTCTGAAGTAGTATTTAACTTATCTGAAGATTTCAATCCAATTCCGCTTGGTGCAGATTGGTTAAGACTTGCTACAGAATGGTATAGAGAAGGATTAATTCCAAGATCTGTTTGGCTACAATTAATTAAACAAAATGATATGATACCTCCTGATTATGATGATGAGGAAGGCATGTTAGAAATTAACGCGGACGAAATCATAGCTCCTAAAGGAAGTGATGATTACGCAAAAACGTTAGAGGAATAGTATGAATGCAAACACAAAAATTTATGACAAAACAATAGATCGTGCTGCAATGATTCGTCTTTATGAAAGGCGAGTACAAGGCAAAGTTGAAATTGTTTTAGACGGTCATAAAGTACGTGTTGATAAATTAATCCGTGATGCTAACTTGAGCGAAAAAGGCTTTAAGAGATTCCAGGAAGCAGTAGATCAGGAATTATTAAAGACCTTCAAGGAAGCTAACAATATTTCAAAGAGATCTTTACTTGATTTGGTTAGTGATCAGGTCTCTTACACGTATCAGAACCTTGAGACTGCAGTGGGCCGAATTTGGCGCACGAGTCGCCCTCAGAGACGCATAGCGGAGGAAATTGTCCTTCAGAGACCCCTGTACTCAGATCGGACGCTCGCTGCAGGGTGGGCCGGAGTATCTCAAAATGAAAGGAAACGTCTCGAGACTATAATTAGAAGTGGTTTATCTGAGGGACTTTCAACTGAAGAAATAGCTAGAAATGTTAGGAAAGGAAATCTTCATAATATAACTAGAAACCAATCAAGGGCATTGGTTACGACTGCTACGACTAGTGTTGCTGCTCAAGCAGATTATGAGGTATATAAAGCCAATGAAAAAGCAATTGATGGGTGGCAATATGTGGCGGTTCTTGACTCAAGGACTACACCTATTTGTACTCACCGGGATGGTACTGTTTACCCTGTTACTGATACTCGCCACTTACCTCCTGCTCATTTCAATTGTAGGTCTACAACTGTACCCATATTCAAGTCTTGGGAAGATATTAGTAAATTAGAAGGTGTAACTCAAGTAAGAAAAAATAATTTAGAAAAGCTTACACCTAAACAGATCCAATATTATGATGGATTAACACCATTAAAAGAATCCTATCATGAATGGTTATCTAGACAAAGAACAGAGGTTCAACTAAGACATTTAGGTGACTATAAAAAAGTAGAATTATTTAGGACAGGTCAATTACATCTTAATAAATTTACTAATGCTGAAGGAAACTCTATTGGCATTAAAGAATTACGTTCTCTTACAGACACTGAATATGGTCTACAAGGAGATACTATAAGATTTGCTGTTGCAAAAGAAAAATTAGATTCAATGCAATTAGGTGCAAGTAGACCTGATGATTTTATAAATAACAAAGAACTATCTAAAACGTTAAGGGATTATTATTTATTGCAATCTAAAGAATTAGAAGGTACACTTTCTTTGACTAATTACAGAGGTACCTTAATTGGTAGCAAACGTAACACTAAAAGAAGGGTATTGACTAATCCTCCAAGGGACGATCAGATTGTTTTTAATCCAATAACAAATAGATATGAAGACTCTAGACTTTATCAACCTAATATTGGTGTCTTCAATAATAATATAAGACTTATTGAAGAAAGTAAAGATCTTTTACCAAGAGATAAAGAATTTATAAAAAATCTTGTTAATGATCTTGACCAAAGAATGGGTATAAATGAAAGAGCAGTTGTTGCAGATAATCTGAGAATTCTTTTTAGCAGATATAGACGTAATCCTGAAATTTGGGCTAATTTTAAAGCAGTATCTCAAGCTCAAATTAAATTTGATGTAATGAATATATCTGATTCTATTGAGACACAATTAAGAAAAGATAGAGATGTTTTAGCTAGATTAAAACAATCTAATTATATTGATCCAGTTTTAGGTAATACACAATTACAAGAATTACATGATCAATTTATTCCTAATATTCTTAAAAGAAATAAATGGGAAGATAAAACTGCACCTAAAATTGCTAGAGAATTACAACAAGTTTTTGATACTAAATTACCTGGAATTGTTAATATAAGGTTGAATGACTATGAAAAGAAACAATTCTATCTTAAATTCGCACACCGCCTTGCATTATCTGATACTCCCGATTTCGATCAGTTTGCTGTTTCCCTTGGCCGTGATCTTTATAATCTTGCTAATATCAATGGTAATAGGCGAAAGTGGTTTGATGCAGGTAAGAAGATTCTTGAATCAAATGTAGCTAAGAAATTCTATGAATTAGAAACATTTGGTGTACAGAAAAGACGTCTTAAGAGCAGAATGAGTGGACAATACTTTGGTCCATATTATGATACTCTTTCTATGAACATTAGAATAGTAGATCCTAGAATTCAGGAATATTCTAAATTAAATAGAGCAATAGATGTTGGATTACGTACTGGTGTTATAGATGGAAGGAATGAATTAGTTTTTAGAAAAGGATCTAAAACATATTGGATTGATCGTGGTGTTTTAGGTTATGAAGATACAAGAATACCTATAACCTCTACTTCATCTTTTGGTGATTTTCCAGAAGAACTTGTTGATGACAATCTAGTTAATGCATTAACATGGACTGGAAAAGCTAAATATAAAATAGATGAAGATTATTATGATTTTATGAATAAATTACTTTACTTTGAGGATGATAGAGGACGTGCTAAGTATTTTCATGACCTTAATGAGTATCGCCATTATATTACTAGTCGCGGTGATTCATACGAGCGTTTCAAAGCGATGGAGTGGTATAGAACAAGCGGCAAGGCATTTGCTAATATGCCATTTGTTGATCATCGTGCTAGGATTTATGATCGTGGTCTTATCGGTCCACAATCTGGTGAAACCTTCCGGCCTTTTCTAAATACTGAAAAATTAAAAGTATTAGGTGTTAATGGTTTTAAAAACTATGAAGACCAGATTGGTGCTTTTCTAGGCGGTCTAGATGATTTCTTTGAAGGAAGGTACAATTCTTTATCTTTTAGCGGTAGACAGAAAATAGCAAAGAAATGGCGACCTGAACTTATCAAGATTGGCAATCATATGTTAAGATCTAAACCAAATGATATCCGTGCTGTATTAGAGAATCCTTTGGTTGGACGTATTGATGGTGAAGAATTAGGTAAGTTCTTAAGGTTTGCTATTGAAAGTGCTAAAATAGATAATTATTTAAAATCACAATTAGGTGATTTTCCAACAACAAACCAGCTTTTTCATATAAGTACAAAACCATTAACTAATTTAAAATTTGAACCTAGAGTACCTGATAACTTTTTAGTTCGTGAAGGCTTTGAAGACGCTATAACTCCAAGAATAGCTTTTGCTGAAAATATTGATGATGCATTAAAAGCAATGTCAATGAATTTAAAAGGTAAAAAATTATATGTATATAGAGCACCTCCTGATACAAAATATATTGTGCCTACAAATACGCAAGTTCCTGATGTTAAGATAACTTCAGAGAGATGGGTATTAGATTCTGTAGAATTAGAGCCAGTAGGAACAATTCAAGTTGAAGAGGCAATAGATATACCTTTAAAATATAAATATGGTGATCGGACTGCAGAATTATATGGTTGGAATTGGAATAAGATTAAAAGTGATATATCACCTTACTCAAAATTTTCATTAGAGAAATTAAATCAATATAAAACAGCATTAGCTTTGGAACAAGACGCTAGTTCATCTGGTGCTCAAATAATTGCTTTAACTACTAGAAATAAACAATTAGCAGAATTATCTAATGTAGTTCCTACTACACAAAAGAAAAGACTGTATGATGAAATTGCAGCTGCTACTTTTAATGATCCTAGATTTAGAGTTTTAAATCAAAAATTAGGATTAACAGAAAAGGATCTTCGTAAAGCTTCTAAAGCTCAAAATATGGTAACTTTTTATGGAGCTGGCCAGAGGACTGGTATTTTTAATGTAGAAGGTAAACTTGCTAAAGTATTAGACAAAGATACTGATGTTTTAGTTGTTAAGGCTGCAGAAAGAGATGCTGTTCTTAGTGAGATTTCTGCTAGAGCAGCTAGATTAGATAGATTTGATCCTGAAGGTGCTGCTGAATTAAGAGCATTAAGAAATGATGTAAGGGATGTTTTCAATAAAGGATTAAATCCTGGTCAAGATATTATGGATCAATTATTTTTCTTAGAACCTAAAACTAAAGAGTTCTTAGAGAAATTATCTCATTCTTATGATAAAGTTGTGACTCCAGATGATTTTAAACAGATAGCTAAAATTATGTCTGAACATCTTGAGGAACAAGTACCTATTTTAAAAGATTTTACCAGATATTTTGGTAGATTAGCAGAAGCATATTTAACTAATGCAAAACCTTCTAATTCTAATTTTGATTGGAAGTCTATTGCTAAAATATCTGTATTTGGTAAAGAAGAAAAGGGTTATAAATTACCTGCCAGAGCTAGTGAAATATTAGGGTTAAAAGCCAATGAATCATTTTCAGAAAAAGTCTTAAAAAGATTTTCTTTCTGGAATAAGGACTCGACATTATATCATATGATCTATGGAGTGCCTAGTCCTGGAGCTCGAAGGACAGGTGCTAAATATGCTAAAGTAGAAATAGCGCAATTAAAAACATTGACAGAATATGAATTGTTTTATGCTAATAAATTACCTAAATCTTGGACTAATGTTCCCTGGGTAAATTTTGATAAGAAAATAATAGAACAGAATTTTACACAGAAATTCGAAGAAAGATTAACTTATAAAGATAGAGATGGAAATTGGGTTACTAATATTTTACAAGTACCTCAAAAGACTGAAGCTACTTGGTGGGAACAATTAATAAATAAATCTGGTAAAATAAACGATATTGCAGACGCTACTAAAGCTAGAACTGCATTCGCTGTAAATGGAAACCATTCTAATGATGCTACAATAGTAAAAAGGTTTCATTTGTGGGGTAGAAAAAATAAGATTGATACCTCTACAATTCATGATGCTTTCTTTGCTAATGCAGCAGATATGCTTGAAGCAAGAAAAGCTTTAAGAGAGATTTACGCAGATTCTTTAAATGTAAATGTCATAGAAGAAACTCTTAAAGAAATGAGAGCAAGAGGTCTTCCTAGAGATATTTACAATAAGTATTTACAAGAAGCTATTGATTTAGGTTTGATACCTGTGAGTGGAAAATCTAAGATTAATGGTAAAGTTATGAAAGACACCGATATTCTAAAGAAAGAAGACATCTTGAGAGATTTTGAGGAAGATTTTGAGAAAGATTTCGGATGGTACGGTGTAGGCTAATTCGGGTTGTACCCAAAAAATCAGAGTTGTACTCGGAGAAATTAAAATGGCTGATGAAAATAGTTCTGATGTTCAGAATGAAAACGAACCATCTAAAGAAACTAATACTGCTGCAGATATAACTATTGAAAAACAGGAAGAAAAAACTCCTGATATCGATAAGTTAGTTCAACAGGCACTTGATGAAAAGCTAAAAGATATTAAAGGAAATCTTGATAAAGCATACAATGCCAGGGATGAAGCTTTAAAGAAAGTTGCTGAGTTTGAACAAAAAGAGAAAGAGCAAGAACTTAAAAGGTTACAAGAAGAAGGCAAGCACAGAGAAGCTTTTGAAATGCAATTAGCAGAGGAAAAAGCTCGTAGAGAAGCATTAGAGCAAGAGAACGTCAAATTATCTCGTGATGTATCTGTTCGAAATGCTTTGACTGGACTTGATTTTCGTAACGAAAAAGCTGTTGAAATGGCCTTTAAAGAAATTACCGCTGATTTGGTAAGGAATGATATAGGTCAATGGGTTCATAAGGATGGAACTGATTTATACAGTTTTGTAAAATCTTTTGCAGAGTCAGAAGATAATGCTTTTCTCTTCAAGCAGAAAGTTTCTACAGGTGGTGGTTTTGAAGCCAAAAATAGTGATGGATCTAGCGGTACACCCAAATCCTTGTTTGATTTGCCGCAGGATCAAGTTCTAAAACTAGCACAGGAAGGAAAACTTCCTAATCAAAACCGTTGAGGAATATTAAATGCCTGCAAGAACAGATGTTACTGGTGCTGATACTTACGTCCTACAGGAAGCTATTAGTGCATACAGTGATGAAGCTTATACCAATGCAAAGAAGTTATCTGGCACTGGTATTGTTGGTGGAAATGATCAAGTCGATCCTTCTACTGAAACTTTTATTGGTCAAATTCGTTGGAATAAGCCATTAAATCCAACTATTAATATTGCATCTCTAACCAATTCAGCAAACGGCAGTACAACCACTTACACGACTGACATGCTTCGTTATGTTAAGACTGTACGTACGCATGGTGCTGAAAAAGTCAACATGCAACAAGTTGTTACCCAAGTTGATGGTCTAGCTAAGATCTCTAGGGATTTTGGTGAAACTCGTGCCCAAGATGAGCATAATGCCATTTTAAATGTAATGAAAGGTGTTGCTATTTCTGAAGCATTAAATGGTGCTGCTACTGGTTCTGGTGAAACTGGTCTTGGTGGTCAAACTTTTGATAATGACCCGAAAGATGATAAATATGGTTTCTATGTAGACCTAGGCGCAGCTAAACCTATTATTGATGCTACTGCAGCTATTCAAGGTGCAGCTCGTGCTCAAGGTTTCTTAGATGCTATTGGCAAGGCATATAAAGATTATGAGCCAGAATATGCTTATCTTATTACTTCGCCAGAAATTATGGCATCTTTGCGTTCTGCAAACCTTGTAGATTCAGATGGTGTTCGTGATGGTAATGTTATGTTTAATACCATCTTTGGAGGTAAGTTCCGTTTAATTCAAACTCGTGCAACTCAGAGTTTGACTACCGCAGAACTTGCTGAAATTAATACTGGTGCTGGTGTAGATATTGTAGGAACTAAAACTTCTTACATTGTATTGCCAGGTTCGCTTGTAATGGAACAATTGGCTGTGCCTATGTCTACTGAAATCGATCGTGCAGCAGCAGCCTATGCTGGTGGTGGTACTACTCAAATCTGGTACCGTTGGGGTTATGTTGCACATCCTGCTGGTTATGATTGGGCTGGTAGTCAAGAGAAATTCCCTTCAGATGCTGAATATACTTATATTAGTGAGTCTGGCACGCCTAAGGAATTAACTACTGTTACTACTATTGCTAATGCAACTGGTACTTGGGTTCGTAAAACTGAATCTGCCTTAAGTCTCGGTATTTTACCTGTATTCCACTCATAAAGAGAGGCTTTCATGGCACTTCAAGAAGGCGTTAATTGTTATGTTAGCTTTGCAGATGCTGATGATTACTTTGAAGATAGATTAGACTCAGACGCATGGAGTGATGCAACTGATCTTAGAAGAGAAAGAGCATTAGTAACTGCTACAATGAGCTTAGACAGAATGTCTTGGGCTGGAGTTGCCGTAAGTGAAACTCAAAATTTGGCTTTTCCTAGAACAGGTACATATTTTAACACCAAGTTAGGATATGAAACTTCTTTTCCTGATGATGTTCCTGATCAAATTAAAACAGCTACATATGAATTAGCTTTTCATTTGCTTAATAATGAAGGATTGCAAGATAGTACTGGTGATGTTAAATCGATTAAAGTAGGTACTATTGAGTTGATTGACATTAGATCTCCTGGCATACCAAAGGTAGTAAGAAACTCTATTAACGAGATGCTTGCTCCACCTGGTTATGGCGGCGGTGGTGGATCTATGTGGTGGAGAGCAAATTGAGCTATCAAGCTTTAATTAATAAGAATTTAGATTTAGCATTTAGAAAAATACAAGATTTAGCAATAGAAGTAACTATTACAAAAAACAGTGCAGAATTTGATTTCAACAATGGAACTACTACAACTACTCCTGATTTAACTAAAATAGTTAAAGCAGTAATTATAGATATAAATAAAGAATCACAACAATATGATTATCAGGAAAGACAGATAATGTTTAAATCCCAGGATCTAATAGATATAACAGCATATGATACTGTTACAATTGATTCTGAAATTTGGAAAATAGGCACTAGGATAAATAATAGTGGTTTTATTTATCTAATAAACATTTATAAAGACAAATAATGGAGGTCATATGAAATACACTGATCTTCAAAATGATGTCTTTTCTATATTCGCTAGTAGTGCCTGGCAAGCCGAATCTATAAATACGTATCCTTCTAATTTTGTTGGAACGAATACGTCTAATGAGTTTATCAGAGTAACTATCGTGCCTTCTGGCCCAGGTATAAACTTATTATCAATTTCAGGTATTATTATAATAGACATATTTACACCTGCAGGAGAAGGTCCAAATAGGCCTTCTGTTATCGCAGACTTACTCGACACCTATTTAGTGGGGAAATCTTTTAATACTGGTTCTGGTGTTACACAATTAACAAATAGTAGCATGGAGCATAGAGGTAGAGATCCTGAAAACAATGCACTACATAGGTCAATTTATTCAATACCTTTCAGTTTTTACGGAGTAGTTTAAATGGCTCAAATTGACTCAATTGGCGCTGGTCTATTTTCTGACTTTTCGATTGCAATGCCAGATGTAGAACCGACTTTTTCTAACTTAGATACAGCAGGAGAATTTCAACCTTTATTTGCAACTGAAATTGCATCTATTAATGGTTTGAAAGATGTAGGGACTTTTGTACGAGTAAGAGATGTCAGAGAATTCCCTGCAATGGGAACACCACCTAATATTGTTAACGTACCTGTTTATGGTTCCTCAACCTCACAACAAATTCAAGGGCAGGCTGATGCGCCTTCAATTGAATTAACACTTAACTATGTTGCATCTGAGTGGGCTGATGGTACATTACTTGGTGATGCTGTTGGTGATGGTCACCAATATGTAATGAGGTTTACCTTATTGAATAGTGAACCTACGGGAACTGGCGTTTTGAAATATGCCTCAGTAGATGGTCCAAATAGTATTGGTGGTGTTGAAAATAGCCAATACTATTGGGTAGGTAAAATTGAAGCATTACAGGTAACTCCTAACTTAACAGATGCCAATACCGCAACAGTTACCATGTCAATTCAATCTGAATTTTATGGTGCTTATACTAACGAAAACGCTTAATTAATCTAAGGGGATTAGCCTGATCCTCCTTACAGGTAATCTTAAACAACCATGTGGTGCCCTTTCTCTTTAGAGAGAATGATCTTGAATGAAGAAAATTTTGTAAAACCATTTAGCAAAGGTTATGTTTTAAGAACCACAGCTAAAAATATGCGCAAAAGTATTGATATTAGTATTCGAAAAACTTTTGATCGTATTCAAGAGTTCTCGGATGATTTAGAAAAATCGAGGGAAGTATTTGAAACTCTATCAACATTACATTCAATGAGGAAGCAACTTGATGACTTCCAATATCAAAATTCAGAAAGTTTCAAAAGGAAATAAAATGTCTTTAAAAGATTTAGTAGGTAAGAAAGTTTCTAAAGAAGTTAAATTTATGGATTCTAAAGTAACAATCTATAAATTAACTGTGGATGAAGTTATGGATTTACAATCTCAAATCAAATCTGTAGATGAAGACAGTGAAGATTGTGGATTTGAGATTCTTAAATATGTAATTCAACAAGCTCTACCAGAAGCTTCTGATTTAAGTGATGAAGATTTAAGATCTTTTCCTATTGATGAGCTCTCTAAATTATCTGCTGAAATTATGAAATATTCAGGGATGGGCGAGCAGGGAAAGTAAAATTAGCTCCTGAAGAATTGGTGATATACGAATTAGCATTTAATTTAGGTTATAAAACAGTATATGAATTAAAAACTACAATGTATTATGATGAGTTTAATAATTGGTTACAATATTTTGAGCAAAGACCAATAGATTGGCGTGATGATCTAAGAACTTATTATTTTCTTAAAACTCAAGGTTATGATAAATCACCAAGTGATTTGTTTCCTTCATTAGCTGCAATACAAAAAGATGAAAATAAAAAGGAAGGATTAAAAGGATTAAAACAATCATTTTTATTTAAGAAAATTCAGGGAGCTAAAGGTGGTGAGAAAATAAAGGAATAAATATGATTAAATTTGAATTTAAATTTGTAGATAAAGAATTTGAAAAAGCTAAGAAACAACTTGAAAAAGAAGAGTTAGAAATTCTTAAAAAAGAAACATATCGCATGAAAGATGCTATAGTATTTAAAACGCCAATAGATACAGGAGCTGCTAAAGCTTCTTGGACAGTAATACCTGGTTCTTTTAAATATACCGTAAGCAGTGACAGTCCTTATATGGATAAATTAAATAGTGGTAGTTCTAAACAAGCTCCACCATTTTTTATTGAATCAACTGCTTTACGTTTCGGCAAACCAAAAGGTTTGATCGTTCAGAAAACTTAATTATACCCGAAGTTGCTAATAAGTGACTTCGGGGTTTTTTCGAGGATTAAGATGACAATTGAGATTCAAACAACATCTGATTCTTCAAGAGCCCAAAGAGATTTAGCTGAATTACGTAAATCAGTAGACGGTATAAAGAAATCTACCGAATCTGTTACTAAAACTTTTGATACTTTAGCTAAGACAGTTGCAGTAGCTGCTAGTGCTTTTGTAGGTTTTCAGACATTTACTAGATTAAGTGACAATATTGTAAATTTAGAAAACAGATTAAAAGCAGTAACAAAAGATCAAATTGCTTTTAATAAATCTTTAAATAATGTAAAAACAATTGCAGTAAATACTAGAACACCATTATCTTCTGTTGCTAATTTATACAGTAAGGTTGCTTTATCTAGCCAGAGATTTAATATTTCTCAAGAAAAAGTTGCTGCCTTTTCTTCTACAGTATCTAAGGCTTTAAAATTACAAGGTGCTACAGTTCAAGAAGCTGCTGGAGCTATTCAACAATTAGGTCAAGGTTTAGCCTCTGGTTTTCTTAGTGGTGATGAATTAAGAACAGTCAGAGAAGCAGCACCAATATTAGCACAACAAATTGCTAAAGGTTTAAATAAAAATATTGGTGATTTAAAGAAATTAGGTGAACAAGGTAAATTAACATTTGATGTAGTTTTTAAAGCTATTTTAGCAGGTCAAAAAGAAATAGATGAAAGCTTTAATAAATTAACAGTAACATATGCAGATGCTTTTACTAATTTAGGAAATGCTTTTAATCTATTATTTGATTCAGTTTCTAAAAAATTTTCTAGCGGTAGAGGTGGAATTGCTAGTTTTATAAATGATATTGCATTAGCTATTTCAGATTTTGCTTTAGACATTGATTATTATATATTAAGAGTTAAATTATCTTTATTTTCTTTAGTAATAGATTTTAATAATTTGTTTAAAAATGCTTTTGGAAATTTTGAAAATATACTTAAAAGCTTATTAAATTTTTCAGATAATATAGGTAAAGCAAGTTTTGGATCTATTATTATTGCTTACAATGCTGTACAAAGGCAATTATCTAATTTAAATTTTTCTGTTGTTGTTGATGGTTTTAAAAGAGTTTATGAGAAAATTTCTAAATTATTTTCTAATGTTTTTGAACTGCCTACGATTAATGTAGATAATATTTTTCGAGGTTTAGATAAAACTATTAGAATTGTAGAAAATTTTGTAAGAAAAATAGTAGATTCTTTTGAATGGCTATATGATATATTAATTGGGAATTCTATTATTCCTGATATAATAAACGGTACTGCAGAAGCTTTTCGTAAATTATTAGGAGCTCCTGTTGAAACTGCAAAAGATTTTTCTGCTGTAATAGCGGGAGTTTTCTTAGCATTATCTCAAAGCATTACAGTTGCTGTAGCTTTAATATTATTAGGATCTAGTAAAGTATTTGCATTGTCTTTTGCATTCGGCGGTGCTTTATATACTATGATAAAAGCATATGCTGCTACAGGAGAAAGTTTTAAAACAGTTACTAGAGAGATTGTCGATGCAGTATATAGGGGTTGGAACTGGTTATATGAACAGTTATTAGGTAACTCTATTATACCGGATATGATATTAGGAATAGAATATTGGTTTGATAAACTTTTAATTCGTCCTTTACAAGCTGTTAATCAATTTATAAAGAAAGTTACTGGAGAATTTTTTAATCTAGGTACAGTAATAATTACTGTATTAGGTATTACTTTATTTTCTGGGTTAAGAAATTTATTCTTAAAAGCTTCCTTATTCTTTGCATTACCAGTAACTCTTGCAATAGCTTCGGTGAAATCTTTTGGAGATTCTTTACGAGAGCAGAGTTTAGAAATTGAACAAGGTGTAAAAGATAGAGAATCTTTATTTGTTAAATTTTTCAGAAATTTAAAAGAACTAGGGATAAGTGCTTTTAAAGCTATAGATAGAGCCTTTAATGAACAAGGAATAGTAAGAGTAGTAAAGCAATTAACTGGAATTCAAGATAAATATCCTGGCAGGCTTTTCGGACAAAATATAGATACTGAAAGTAATGTTGGACTAGGTCGTCAAAGAAAATTAGATAAAAGAGCTTTAGGTGTAGATTTTTTATCTTTATTTCCTAAAGAACAAAGAGTAGCTGTTGCTACAGCAATAGCTGGTGCAATTTCTGCTTCAATTTTATTATTTACGCGTAATCCTAT
>Ga0102957_1000236_pt1 | contig 16327 bp, 19 predicted proteins | sample SalPon2_A_H2O_MG_2_FD_84517 | JGI IMG/M metagenome (GOLD analysis project Ga0102957, IMG submission 84517) | Salt pond water microbial communities from South San Francisco under conditions of wetland restoration - Salt Pond MetaG SF2_A_H2O_MG | ecosystem: Environmental > Aquatic > Non-marine... | reverse complement strand
CGTTTGGGTCTTGGCTTTGAGGTCTGCAAAGCGACCAAAGATCCGATTGTGTACTGTGCGATCTCGGGATTTGGTCAACAGGGACCATTAAAAGATAATCCAGCCTATGATCAAATCATCCAAGGGATGAGTGGTGTGATGGATATTACCGGCTCAGACAACACACCGCCTTACCGAGTTGGATACCCCATTGCTGATACGGTTGGCGGTTTAACAGCAGCACTTGCCGTCTCCGCCGCACTTCACCAGAAAACATCGCAATACATTGATGTGTCAATGCTTGAAAGTGTGTTAACAACCATGGGCTGGGCGGTCTCGAATCTTCTCATGCATCAGGTCGAACCCACTCGCGTCGGCAACGAGAATATGACGTCTGCTCCAAGTGGAACCTTTCAAACACGAGATGGCTTGATCAATATTGCTGCAAACCAAGACCGTCAGTGGGAGCAGCTCGTTGCAGTGCTTCACGCACCTGCATTGAAAGAGGACATCAGATATCAATCCCGAGAGCATCGAAAAGCCAATCGCCACGCATTAAAAGCGGATTTAGAAGCGATTCTGTCACGCCGATCGACCGATGAATGGATGACGGAGTTTCAAGCGGCAAACATCCCGGCAGGTCCTGTCCTATCGGTCCGCGAAGCCCTTGAACTTGAGCAAATTCAAATGCGTGGGTTCACACAAAAAATTCAACAAGATCACCCCTCAGGTACCATTGATGTCGTCACCAATGGATTTCTATTGAACGGCGAGCGATTGAAAGCGGAATCCCCCGTGGAAACACTCGGGGAATCGACAGCTTCTATCTTAGGCGAGCTTGGATACGATTCGCTGCGAATTGATTCACTGAAGAATGAAGGAGTCATTGGATGAGTGATGTTTCAGACTGGTGGCGAACCAAGATCATCCAAATGGAGCCGGGCAAAATTGCATTCCGAGGCCGCTCGATTGAAGAATTGATTGAGTCACAGTCGTTTACTGACATGATCTGGCTGATGGTGATGGGTTTCCCTGCGTCGAACGCACAAGCGCGCCTCCTGGATGCCGCCTTGGTTGCATCCGTTGACCATGGACCTCAGGCTCCCTCTATTGCCGCAAGCCGCATGGCGATGACCTGCGGTGTCGGAATCAATAATGCCATCGCCTCAGGAGTTAATATGCTTGGCGATGTGCATGGTGGTGCTGGCGAACAGGCTCTTGAACTGTTTCAAGCGATCCAACGCCAGAGCCAACAGATGCCGTTAGACGAAGCAATCGCAACGGCGTTATCCCAGTTAACAGATCAGGGCGTGACCTTTGTTCCAGGTTTTGGTCATCGATTTCACAAACCTGAAGATCCAAGGGCTCGCCCATTGATGGATGTGCTCCGAGCCTGCGCAGCCCAAGATTCTGCCATTGATGGACAGTTTTCAGAGATCGCCGAAGGCCTTCAAGATGCGATTGAACACATCAAAGGTCGGAGAATCGCCATGAATATTGATGGCGCTACGGCTGCGATCTATGGAGCGCTCGGGGTTCCCCCCACACTGGCTCGCGGGCTATTCTGTCTTTCTCGGAGTGTTGGGTTAACTGCTCATGCCTACGAGCAGTCCTTAGCCAATGAACGGAACAAAGGACCAACCCCGCCCCATTATCGATGGACTTTTGACGGCAGCGATATCGACCAACCCAAGGATTAGCATGTCAGACCCACTGGGACTTCTCTACGCGATCGTGCTCTGCGCCCTTGGTGGGTTTATTGGGCAATACGTGTTTCTGTTTTTCAAACCTAAGCTCGGTTTCATCTGGGCCGGCGGGGTCGCTGCACTCATCGGGTTCTTTTTGATGGTGATGGTTGCTGTCTTCACGCAATCTGTCTTCGATTATCCCCCGATTCAATAAATAATTGTTGCGCCGCATGATTATTAGACGTTAGTATAGTTACTTATCGTAACAATCTCTCAAAAGGAGTTTTCTCATGTCAGTGATGCAAGCCACAAGCTTTGCTTTTCAAACCTCTTGCGCATGGTGCAATGCAGTCCGTGAGGCTGTGATGGTGCCGCTAACCACATTTTATAAAGGGATCTTGATCTCACGTCAGTTACATGCGAACTATCGGGTTGCTGAGCAACTGGCAGGTCGTGGTGATTACCGAGGCATGACGGTGTCTGAAGTCGCAAACCTCATCAATAAGCAAACCATCTAAATCAACCCACTTGCCGGGAGAGGTGACTGCACCAGCTCCCGGCGCTTGGCCAAGACCATTTCTTCTGACCATTGTCCGGGGCTATACTCAATCCATCTGATTGTCCGGGGTCTTCGAATGCGTCCGCTCAAAATCTCCTCCGCTGATTTAGTCCACCGCGCACGCGGGCGCATCAAGGAAATCCACTCTCGAGATGCCATCGGACTTGAGACCGAGGCTCATGTGGTAATCGTTGACTTAAGAGATATCCGAGAACGACAGCGCGACGGTTTCATACCAAATTCGATCCACGCTCCCCGAGGGATGATTGAATTCTGGATTGATCCAGAGAGCCCTTATTTTAAACAAATCTTCGCTGAACCTAAACGCTTTATCTTTCATTGTGCGTCGGGCTGGCGGTCAGCGCTCACTGTGGCGGCCATTAACGAGATGGGGTTCGACGCAGAGCACATTGAAGATGGTTTTCGAGGCTGGGTGAGTAGTGGCGGTGCAGTCAGTCGACTGCAATCCAATGATTAAGACCACAACCCTCCTGCGATACCCAATAGTATCCATCGCTTCCGACCAACCATCGCCATGATCTCTGATCACTCACGTCGTTTGCTGCTGATTCTCCCTGCCTTTCTTGTGATCTCCGGGAGCTCGATTGTTCCACTTCTCGCGATTATCAACTATTCGGTTCAGGACGTTTTCTATGGCAACAGCTTTTTTTGGGTGGGGACCAAATGGTTTGAGGAAGTGCTCGGATCCCAAGATTTTTACGCAAGCCTGTTTCGCAGCCTACTGTTTTCGTTGATTGTTCTCATCATTGAACTGCCATTAGGTTTGTTGATCGCACTTTGCCTGCCCAGAAGGGGGCCGCGAGTCACCCTCTACCTGACTCTGATGTCGATACCCCTGATGATCCCCTGGGTGGTTGTTGGGCTTTCTTGGGCCATGTTCATCCATCCTCAGTGGGGCTCTTTAGGGGCTCTCCTTTCCCTTGTCGACCTGCAAATCAACACGAACGACCTAATCACAGCTTGGTCATTGATCGTCATTGTAGACATCTGGCACTGGACGTCCTTGGTCGTCTTACTCGCCTACTCGGGATTAGTGGCTATCCCAACGGAATATTACCAAGCCGCCACTATTGATGGCGCCAATCGATGGAGTGTTTTTCGGCACATCGAATTACCGAAACTTCGCCACGTGCTACTGATCGCACTCCTTCTCCGATTCATCGATAGTTTCATGATCTATGTAGAACCACTGATTCTGACTCGAGGGGGCCCCGGAGTCTCTACCGTTTTCCTATCGCATGATTTGATGCGAACAGCGGTCCAACAGTTTGATCTCGGTCGATCAGCTGCAATCTCGCTGATTTATTTTACGATCATGTTAGTCATCACCTGGATGTTGTTTCGATACATGCGGGCAACGCGAATCCGAGCAGGCACGTCATGACCAAAGCGACGATCAAAACATATCTTCCAATCCTCTACCTCATATTTCTCATGCTGCCCATCTACTCGATTGTCATGACAAGCTTCAAAACAGAGTTTGAGATCAAGCATGAAATCACACCATTCCCAATTCTCGGCACTCTCAGTCATTACGAGGCGATTTTTTCAGACTCGCAAGCATACGGGGCTTTGATCAACACAATCATTTATGTGGTTTTGAACAATCTATTCACCTTGCTCGTCGCAGTCCCGGCTGCCTATGCCTTTTCGCGGTATCGCTTTATCGGCGATCACTATTTTTTCTTCTGGTTTTTGGTCAGCCGAATGACACCGCCCGCGGCTGTTGCTATTCCATTGGTGCAGTTCTATTCAAGCTTAGGGCTCGCAGACACGCATCTTGCTGTCGCCTTTGCGCATTGTATGTTTACTGTTCCGATTGCCGTCTGGATTCTTGAAGGGTTTATCAGTTCGATCCCTCCAGAAGTTGATGAGACGGCGCGAGTCGATGGGTACTCATCCTTCGGTTTCTTCAGGCGAATCTTACTCCCAATGATTGCTCCTGGTATCGGTGTAACAGCGTTTTTTTGCTTCATCTTTTCATGGGTCGAGATCTTGCTCGCGAACTGGATTACCACGATCAACGCTGTCCCGTTCGGCTCGATCATTCTCAGGGCTGGGACCTCACTTGGACTCAATTCATTAGGCTGGGTAAGTGCCACAGCCGTGCTATCAATTATCCCGGGATTACTGTTGGTTTACTTTGTCAGAAATCATTTAGCAAAAGGATTTTCGATGGGACAAGCCAAATGATGCCCCATTCCACAGATCGCTTCAGGTTTATCGATGTGTCAAGAATCCTCGGGATAGCACTGATGTATTACGGACACACCATTGAAAGTCTGATGAAGACGGGCAACGAAACAGCTGCCATGCACTATAAGTTCATTTACTCATTTCATATGCCGCTTTTTTTCATCTTGTCTGGCTATCTGGCATCGACTGCACTGGATTCGAAAGGCTGGTCGTTGTTTTTACGCAAACAGGCTTTGTCTCGACTGCTGCCTTATGCTCTGTTCACTGGACTTTTGCTATTACCGACACTGATATTTCCAAGCCAATCTGTCGGACTCGATCTGACAACAGTGGATGGCTATACCAAAGGATTGCTCGCCACATTCGTCGGTGGATTTCCGATGTTTAATATCCCAACGTGGTTTCTCATTTGTATTTTCGTCGTTGAACTCTTGCATTATGGCTGCAGGCGGTTTCTGCTCACCCGAATATCAACGGTGAGCTTATGTCTTTCCATCTATGTCGTTGGTTCCGTTTCGGCTTGGTATGCGACTTGGTTGAACCCGCTCAATATGCTGGGACCGAACGGGCTGATCCTACCCTATTTCATGCTGCTTGAGGCTCTGACGGGTTATGCCTTTTATTTGTTTGGACTCATCCTCAAGGATCTTGGTTTTTTCAGGCATTTCGAAACAACGGTTCGACAATTCGGTCTGATGTTTGTCTGTCTCTTCTTGGTTGTTTATCTCTACGATTTGAACCAAGGGATGTTTACACTTCCCACCTATGACGCGGTGGTCATGGCTGGATCATCACACGGCAATCCAATTTTATTTCCAATCACAGCCATTCTCGGAAGTATCGCTGTGATGATCGCGGGACGATTACTTAGCGGTTCTCAAGTCCTGCAGTTTTTGGGCGCAAATACGCTCGTCATCTTCGCGCTCAACGGAGCTTTTTACCATTTTACCAATGACCCATTGGCACGATGGATTCATCCATATTTAGCAGCAGATGGAATCCTCGTCTTCGTCTATGGTGTTCTTGTCTCAGGCCTCAGTCTCGGGCTGACCATCCCAGTGTTCATCGTTTGTAATCGATGGATTCCACAACTGATCGGAAGACCTGGGACAGAAGGACCGATTCTTCCCCGACTCGTGGACAAAGCACCATGAGATGGAGACTTCTCATGGTTGGCATTGCTGTCATCGGCGTCGGTGGTTTGATTCACTACAACCTCAATACCTATCGGAACCAAAACGAACCCCGAATCTATACCCTTATGCCAACCAAAGAGTTGGTTTTAACCATTGAAGGTAACCCTGAATACACCTTCGACACCGCTCTGCTGACGTTTCACAGCGTTGGTCGATTACTGAAGCTCTCTCCGTCCTATTTCAGTGGACGCTATGATGACTGGGAATCGCGTTCTGATCGGTCAGATCAATCGACAACTGTCGATTACGTCCGCCCCGTCCCTGAAACACTCTCCTCACTTGGAACGATTCGAGATACTGACACCGTCACGTTAAGGCTTCAGCGTCGCGATAAAACGCGCATCGCTGAACTCCGCCATCAAGGACCCTACGCATCGATTCCGGAGTCGATTCTGCGACTGAAGCAATTCATTGCAAGTCGCGATCATGACATTCACGGGTTTTATGAAGAGGTCTATCTAATATTCGAGGCCATGGAACAAGATCCGTTAAAATTTGAGACTTTGCTTCGATTCGAGGTTCGCCCCACCTCAAAGATTGCTGGAGAGTAACGCCCGAATTCATGACTGGCGAGGTTCGCTGTGTGTCTCCTTGGGTGATTTCTTCGAACCCTATCTGGTCACTTGAAGAGTCCGCCGAGAAACTCAGGGCTTATCCCAAGGACTCGAGTTCCTTACGCTTGCTCTCGGCCTGTTCAGTCAACTCTGAGTATTTACGGATATCACCGCTACGTTGAGCCTGCATGGCTTGTTCCAGCAGTGCTTTGTATTGCTGATCCAACTTCTTTTTTGGATCACTCTTAAATAAGCCAAACATGGTCATTCCTTTCGATTTGAATAGAGAAATGATTGCGTTGGTCGTGACTCTTTTAAAGAGTCGTCATTGCAACTGACATCAATTGATTGAAATCCAACTTCTCAAAACGCTCGAAATTGCTTCACTGTCCGAATGGATTCTTCGTTGTCTCCATGCACACACAAGGCGTCAACAGGCATCTTCAGCACTGATCCGTCGCTTGCGATAATGGTTCCTTCAGTGATGATCCGTTCAGCTTGTTCAAGAATTTGAGAGGCATCGTGATACACCGATCCTTCGATCGAGCGCGATTGCAATCGACCTTGAGGCGTATAGCGCCGATCCGCAAATGCCTCAAACAATAAAGACACACCGATCGTCTCAGCCATCGCTGCATGCTTTTGATGATCTTGAGTCCCTAGGATCATCAATGGAAGATCCAGCTTGGATTCAGCGAGAGCACTCATCAACGCGGCCATTAAATCAGGGTCATCCATCATGCAGTTGTACAACGCCCCATGCGGTTTGACATAAGTAACGGCCGTATCCTCCATCGCCGCAATCGCGACGAGCGCACCCACTTGAGCGAGCATATGAACGGCAGCCTCGGCATGTGGGATCAATAATGGACGGCGGCCAAATCCCAACAAATCAGGGTAGCTCGGATGCGCACCAACAGTGACCCCATGAGTTTTCGCAAGACGCACTGTTCGCTGCATAGTGACAGGATCGGAAGCGTGACCTCCGCAGGCCACATTTGCCATGTCAATATGCGGCATCAACGCCTCATCATTACCCATTGACCAAACACCAAAACTTTCACCAACGTCTGCATTAAATTTCATGACTCTCTCTTTATCCCAGCCTTATCGAAAGTCACCAAAAAACTGTCGATACTGTAAAAACTCCTGAACAGCAATTTCTCGCGATACTGCTCGAAACGACACCATTTGACCGGCACGTCGTTGTGCAAGTTGACCCAATGACTTGCGGGTCAGTGTCCCCAACATCGGGTAACCACCCAACGATTGATGGTCCCGCATTAACACAATCGGCTGCCCTGATGGTGGAACTTGAATTCCACCCAACGGAATCGGAACCGAATACCGAGGTCGCTCCGCACCAATCGAAAGATCCCCATCGAGACGATACCCCATCCGACTCTGCTCACGCGTGACCTTGTAACCTTGATTGAAGAATAAGTCTGTCGCATCCGATGCGAACTGATCGGTTTCTCGCAAGATCACATCACAAACCAACGGCTGATGATACGACTCTAGATAGCGCCTCGGAATGAGATTCACAGGGCGACGTTCGGCTGTCTGATATGGCAAGGTGTCCTCAATCGATAGCGGCTCACCCTGACCATCAAGGCCGCCAAGCGAGTCCCGCTGGCAAGTGGATACACTGCCAAGCACAGGTTGAATCGCAAAACCTCCTTGAACAGCGAGATAGCTGAACATCCCGCTACTGAAACGTCCCAGGCGAAGGATCGAACCAGCCGAGACCGGGTGTGCTCCTGGCCCAGGGAGTGGTTGGCCATCGAGCGTCATCTCTCCCCAAGCTCCAGTCAGAGCTAGATTGACGTCTTTAGTGAATTCGGCGACGAATCCACCACCACCAATTTCCAATAATGGCAATGTGACGGCGTTCCCCAAACACGAATTCGCCCAGCACGCTGCCACACTATCCATCGGCCCGGCTTTCGCAACACCTTGGCTCGCAAAGCCATACCGCCCAAGGTCTTGCACACTATGCATCGGATTGGCCTGTTTAATCCGGAGCATGAGCAGCCTCGAGTCGCTGAAATTCAGCAAGAGAAATCGGTCGAAAACGAACACTTTTGCCCATCGACAACTGGGCATGAATTGATTGGTCGGTGAAAGACACAATGGATCCTGGCATCCGACCAATGATGTGCCAACCACCCGGTGTCTGCTTCGGATAGATCACCGTTTGATTCTCGGCAATCGCGACCGAACCTGCAGGAATACGGGTTCTTGGGACATCGAGTCTCGGCAAATGAAGTCTCGGATCCGTCTCTCCAAGATAAGCAAATCCAGGGACAAAACCCGTGGCTAATACCCGATAGTCACGGCTGTGATGCGCTTCGACGACTGCATCGACCGACAAGTGTGTGCGTTCACTAATTGATTTGAGATCGATGCCAAATGCGGGGTCATAACACACGGCAATTTCGATCAAGTCCGATTCGGTCTGAGACGAGCTCTCCGGCGGCGTCTCAAGCAGATCGTGAAGGGTTTGGCGCAGTTGTATTACTGACATCAGATCCGGCCTGACAACCAAGCTCAAGAGCCCAAACCCATAACAATGATCAACCAGCCAGGGGTGAGATGTCGCTTGAATCCAGCGCGATATTTGCTCGACTTTCTCGAGCGTCTCACTTGCCACAGGGTCACCCAAATGGATTTCAATGGTGTCTTCTGATACCCACTGGATCGACTTCAAATCGCTCACAGTGCTGTCCAACCCCCGTCGACCTTGATCGACGCACCAGTAATCATCTCAGCCTGATCAGAAATCAATAACCGACAAATGCCGACACAATCCTCGGGCTGACCAAGCCGCCCCAGCGGAATGTTTGCTTCGACAGACTGCCGAAAAATTTGATCCGATAGCGCCTCGCGGGTCATCTCTGTTTCTGTGAATGTGGGGCAAATGGTATTGATTCGAATGTGGTGTCGACTCAAGTCCGCAACTGCACCTCGCGTAAATCCCTCGATCGCTGCCTTGCTTGCAGAGTACACACTCCGTGCAGCCGCCCCCACATGCGCCAATTGCGAGGAAAATAAGACGATCGAACCCTTCCGTTGATGCAACATCGCAAGTCGACTAAAAGCACGCGTGCAAAGGATTGGAACCACCACATTCATTTCAATCGTGTCATCTACATCTTGATCGAGAATATCCGGGAGCTCCCGATGCCTAGCGATACCAGCTGTCACAATCATCGAATCGAACGGCTCTGACTGTGACTCAAAAAATGCCCGAATCGCAGACCGATCAGTCAAATCCATGGCAACAATTTCAAGATTCACCGACTCTCTAGTTAACTCAGTGCGGAGGTCATTCAACTGTGTTTGATTTCTCGCAATCACGACTACGCGGTGTCCATCGAGCGCGAGCGATTTGGCAATTGCCTTACCGATCCCCCGCGAACCACCTGCCACTACAACTCGTTGATTGTTCATTCTCTATCCTTTCAGCGCGTTCCTATGAAACGCCACCAGGTCCACTAAATCAAATACTGCAATTCCTGTTGCTGAGCGAACTTGTGATTTATAGGGTGATAAATTTGTGCACTCAAAGATCACACAGCGAACTCCAAACTCATCAATGAGCTTTGTCACGCGCTCGGTGACTTCTCGGGCGGCTCGTTCTTCATCCAGAGCTCGCTCATCGGTAGAAATGACGCGATAGAGCTCCGTATCAGACTCGAGGCCTTGCACCACCACTCCACCAATATCATGACCCACGAAATGGTGCGGACGGAGCGCTCTCGAATCAAACGTCAAAATGCCGATATCATTCGGCGCGGAATACATCGTTTTGAGAAACGGTAATAACAGTAGTGACGTACTGATGAACGGAACAGTGACGTTTGCCTGAACATGGGATTGGACAGGTCCCAAGAAGCCACAACTGGTCGTAATCAAATCACAACCTTTGGCCTCTAACTGCAAAGCCACCTCAACCATTTCATCAAGCAATGGGCCATCGATGACCTCTGTAGAGATCGCATCCGCCACTGTGGCCAAATCCAACTTAACAACGATTGATTGAGATCCAAAGGTTTCGGGATTCCCGATATCACCGAGGGGCCGTGGAAAATTCGTGTTGAGCTGGATCACACCAACGGTGAATTCAGACATTGCCATCGACGACCTCTTTCCGACGATCGAATGGTTTCCAGAATGCAATCATCATTGAGATCACGACCAGAAAAAGTCCTGTGACGTCACCGGTATCAATTGGCTGTCCTAAAATCAACAACGCCATAAAAGGAATCAAAAATGGTGATACTGCAAGAAACATCGTACCCATCATGGGACCAATCATTTCAAGCACTTTGCCGTAAATCAGCACAGCTAATACACCGATCACCACCCCCTGATAGAGGACCTGTAATAGGCCTTGATCAACCTGACTGAAAAAGGTGTGTTCTCTCGCCAAAAAATACCACAGTAAATAAGGCATAGAACCTATCGTAATTGCAGTCATCCCTTGCACCGGACTCAATTGCCATCGGCGCAGATTTAACCCGTAACTGGCCCACAGGCATGCACTCCCAAAAAAGCACACATCACCCACCACATGAATCCACTCAAATGGACGAGTACTCCAGATCACCGTCAGCGATAAAACTAAGATACTCAATGCAACCAAATGGCTCACAGAAACGCGATCCCCAAACAATCGATTCGCAGCAAAAGCCGTCACCAAGGGTACACAGCCGAGCGAAATCGCGCCTGTATGACTGATCGGTGCGAACTGTAATCCGGCCACATTAAGGAGCCCAAACGGAACACCAGCCCCGAGCGTTAACCAAAGGGTTTGCTTGACCGGCGGAAGGATCGACAGGCCACGGACTAAAAGAAAAGGAATGACGGCAAAGGCCGCACCTACGACCCGAGCAGCAGCAATATCAAAACTATCGAGGCCTGTCCGAAGCCCAAACACAGAGACCGAAGAGTGTGCGCCCCACATCAGCGAACCTAAAACCCCAAGGGTCACAGCGATCATTAGCGCGCGATTATTCAACAATGGGATTCTCACTCAAGCATGTTCTTCACAGCATCAACAGAACCACCTACCATCGACTCCTGTCAAATAATAAAAAGGACTGTTAGTGAAGGAAGTTCACATCTTAGGGGCCGGCATGGTAGGAATTTCTACCGCGATTTGGCTTCAGCGCGCAGGCTTCAAAGTCACCATCATTGATCAGATTGGGCCGGCTGGCGGCGCCAGCTATGGCAATGCCGGTGTCCTTGCGGCTGGATCCGTCATCCCGATCACCACCCCTGCGCTCCCAAAAAACGCCTTTGGTATGCTCCTGAACAAGGCCTCTCCATTGTTCATCCGCTGGCCCTATCTCCCAAAGATGATCCCTTTTCTAGCTAGCTACTTGAAACACTGCACGACTCAACATGTGGAATATTACGCACGATCCATGATCCCCTTGTTGCGGGATACCGTAGCCCAACATCAGGCCTTGGCTCATGGGACTGGGGCAGAATCGTTTGTCGCAGAGCATCCGTATGGATTTGGATATGATCGCCGAGAGGCCTATGAAAACGATCAAAAATGGTGGGATCTTCGAGCACAACTGGGCATTCAGTTTGATGTGATCACTGGGTCTGATTACGGCGCGATTGACCCCCTATTTGCCAATCAATTCGATACCGTCGTTTTGTGTCATCAACACGGCCGAATTTCGGATCCAGGCAAATACATTCGGACGCTCGCACATGATTTCGTTGAACAAGGTGGACGCCTCCGTATCGGCAAAATTACTGAACTCGTTCACACCACAGATGGCTTAGGCTATCGAGTTGACGATCAGATCATCAGCCCCGAGCACCTGGTCGTCTCGACTGGAGCTTGGTCGAGAGATTTGGTGAAAACAGCCGGATTAACCATTCCCTTCGAAACCGAACGGGGTTATCACATTGAGCTCGTTCATCCGTCTCAAGAACCTGTGAATTCCATGATGATCGCATCTGGGAAGTTCGTCATCACACCGCTGACAGATCGGATACGGGCCGCTGGAATTGTGGAATTTGGAGGCTTGGAACTGGGCGAAAACCCAGAACCCATTGAACTGTTAAAAACCCAAGTGAAGGCCTTACTGCCCGGAGTGACTTTTGAGCGCATTGATTCATGGCTCGGTCATCGGCCCGCACCGGCGGACTCACTACCATTGATCGGACAGATTCCGGCGATCAAAAACTGCTGGTTAGGCTTCGGACATCAGCATGTAGGGTTGACAGGTGGTGCAAAAACAGGCCGAATCCTTAGTGAACTGATTCAGGGAAGAACCGTTGACATTGACATGGCTCCCTTCAATCCTGCTCGGTTCACCAAACAATAATGATAATCACAACGAGGAGAACTCAGTCATGAGAAAACTCACGATACTTGCAGCTGCGTTGGCTGCAACATCCATTTCTGCGACAGCGCTAGCCGAGAAATGGGACATGCCAATGGCCTATGCGGCGACTAACTTCCATTCCGAAATGGGCGTGGTTTTCGCAGACAAGGTACGCGATTACACCAAAGGAAAGATTGATATTACAGTCCATCCGGGTGGCTCATTGTTCAAGGGTGGTGAAATCAAACGCGCCATCCAGACAGGTCAGGCCCCGATTGGTGAACGCTTTATGTCAGCCCATGCCAACGAAGCTCCTCTGCTCGGTTGGGACAATCTTCCTTTCCTCGCAACAACCTATGAAACCAACGAAAAGTTGTGGCAAGTGGCAAAAGACAAAGTGAATGCCCAGCTTGCGGATTTAAATTTGGTCACGCTGTATACCTGTCCGTGGCCCGGCCAAGGATTTTATTTCAATAAAGCCGTAGACACAGTCTCTGACACGCAAGGCGTCAAATTCCGTTCATACAACTCAGCCACTGCAACCTTTGCTAAAGAGCTTGGAATGATCCCAGTTCAAGTCGAGGCTGCTGAGCTGAGCCAGGCTTTGGCAACCGGCGTTGCTGAATCATTTATATCGTCTGGTTCAACTGGCTATGACCGGAAGGTTTGGGAGCACCTATCGCACTATTATAAAGTGAATGCCTGGCATCCCAGAAACTACGTCATGGTCAACAAAGGGATTTGGGACAATCTCGATGGTGCAACCAAGACTGCGATTCAAAAAGCAGCGGATGAAACCGGAGCGGCTTGCGCTGCCAAATCAGCAGATCTTGCGAACTGGTACTTCGAACAACTTGAAAGCAATGGTATGAAGGTAGAAGACGCAAGTCCTGCTTTCCTGGCAAAGCTCAAAGAAATCGGCGCAGGAATGCAGGCCGATTGGTTAAAGTCCGTTGGAGCTGATGGCCAAGCCATCATCGACGCTTACAACAAGATGTAACCTCAATCTGTGCCCCAGCGATCTGGGGCACACACTTGATAAGAAGAACCATGACTAACTGGCCGGATTTTATTGGAATTCCATTGTGGATATGGATTTTCGGACTCCCCTTGGCGATCGCGCTTTTTGCGGCGATTCAAGCCGAAATCATCAGTCGCATCTTCCAGCCCCTCTGGGCGATTCTCGATCGGGTATATACGATCTCGGGCTACATCGCGGCTTTTTTCATGTGCGTCATTTTGTTGATCACAATCGGTCAAATGGGCTCGCGTTGGCTGGGCCTGACTTTTGAGGGCTCGACCGAATTTGCGGGATACGCGATGGCGGCTACTTCGTTCTTCGCATTAGCCCACGCTCTATCACATGGATCTCATATCCGAGTATCTGTGTTGTTAAACCTGAATGACTGGACTCGATACTGGCTCAATGTCTTCGCACTCGCGCTATCGGCTGTCATTGCGACCTATTTCGCACGTTATGCAATCAAAACGAACCAAATGTCCGCGCTCCTCAACGATCGGACCCAAGGCCAAGACCAAATACCCGATTATCTCACTCAATTTTTACAGCTATTCGGCAGCTCACCGAGCCAATGGGGCGCATTACTTGATCAAGCAACTGGCGAGCTGATTTATACGCCCATGTGGGTGCCACAACTCACCATGTCGATTGGAACAGTGTTATTGGCCATTTGCCTTTGGGATCATTTGATTCGTCTCGTTGCGACCAAACGAAGCGCCATTAGACAGGAAGTATTGGAATGACCGAACTTTACGCGACCATCATCTTTTTGTTCGTTCTCTTTGCGCTACTGGGAAGCTCGGTTTGGGTCGGTCTGGCATTAGTCGGTGTTGCTTGGGTGGGCATGACCCTATTTACCTCACGCCCGCCGGGTGACGCCATGATCACGACCATTTGGACCGGAGCCTCAAGTTGGACGCTGACCGCCCTGCCACTATTCATCTGGATGGGGGAGATCTTGTATCGAACGAGGCTCTCTGAAGATATGTTTCGCGGATTATCCCCTTGGATGCGCTGGCTTCCCGGTGGTCTGTTGCATACGAATATTGCAGGGTGCACCTTGTTTGCGGCGGTCAGTGGCTCATCTGCAGCTACACTCACAACCGTTGGAAAAATGTCCATCCCGGAATTACGACGCCGCGGATATCCCGAGTATATGATCATTGGGACCCTGGCCGGCGCTGCAACACTCGGCTTGATGATTCCCCCATCACTGACGCTCATTGTTTATGGTGTGACCATCAATGAGTCCATCACCAAATTATTTATGGCTGGCGTCATCCCTGGCTTAGTGCTGGCTGGGCTATTCATGACCTACATTATTGGTTGGCACTATGTGAAACGTGACCAACGCCCTGAGCCGACACCGGCCATTTCGCTCAAACACATGCTCTACGAAAGTCGTTTTCTGCTTCCGGTGATTGGACTGGTGATCGCGGTCATTGGTTCGATGTATTTTGGTTGGGCCACAGCGACTGAAGCCGCCTCGGTGGGGGTTGTTGGTGCATTGACCCTTGCCACGGCTCAGGGTTCGTTGAATTGGTCAACCTTTACGCAGAGCCTGATGGGCGCGACTCGCACCTCAGCAATGGTTGCGCTCATCCTCATGGGTGCAGCATTTCTCTCACTGTCGATGGGCTTCACTGGATTGCCACGTGCACTCGCTGGCTGGATTGGTGAACGGAATCTATCCCCACTTGTTTTGATCGCAGCACTGACCATTTTCTACATCATTCTTGGCATGTTTCTCGATGGAATTTCATCGGTCGTACTGACTATGGCGATCGTCGAACCAATGATTCGCCAGGCTGGAATTGATGTCATTTGGTTTGGCATCTTTATCGTCGTGGTGGTTGAGATGGCGCAAGTCACCCCACCGATTGGCTTCAATCTCTTCGTGCTTCAAGGAATGACCAAACATGAGATTGGCTATATCGCAAAGACAGCGTTACCCATGGTGGCTCTCATGCTCGTCATGGTCATGCTTCTCGTGATTTGGCCGGAGCTTGCCACCTGGTTGCCAGACAACACGAAGTAAGCTAACCCCCTTGATTCAGGACTGGAGTGCTAAACATGCACTCCAGCCACATACCCTGACGACCACGCCCACTGGAAATTGTACCCTCCGAGATGCCCTGTCACGTCGACCACCTCACCGATAAAATACAAACCCGGATGATCGTTGCATTCCATGGTTTTCGATGACAAGTGTTTCGTATCAATGCCGTGAAGCGTGACTTCCGCTGTTCGATAACCTTCGGTTCCTGAGGGCTTCACCACCCAATGGTTGAGTATCGAACCAATCTGGCGCAATCGCAGATCCGGAATCTCCGCTAACGGTCTCTCCCGAACATCAGCCCAATGCAAAAACTCAAGCTCGCCAACAAGCGTTTTCGGCAATCGCTTTGCAAGGATTGATCGGAGAAGTACTTTTCCATGCTCCGTCTTACCTTCCAAAAGCCAGTCAGTGGCATTGATCTCAGGAAGGAGGTCAATGTCGATCGAAAGACCAGGAAACCAATAACTTGAAATTTGGAGAGATACAGGGCCTGAGAGTCCTCGATGAGTAAACAACATCCCTTCTCGAAAGGTCACGCCATGACAGGTCATCGTCACATCGACTGACAAACCCGATAAACGCTCACAGACAGGTTTTAACGAGTCACTAAACGTCAAAGGAACCAAGGCAGCCGACCGAGGCAGAACCTCAAGACCAAACTGTTCAGCGATTTCATACCCGAAACCTGATGACCCCATGGT
>Ga0102957_1000218_pt1 | contig 16955 bp, 9 predicted proteins | sample SalPon2_A_H2O_MG_2_FD_84517 | JGI IMG/M metagenome (GOLD analysis project Ga0102957, IMG submission 84517) | Salt pond water microbial communities from South San Francisco under conditions of wetland restoration - Salt Pond MetaG SF2_A_H2O_MG | ecosystem: Environmental > Aquatic > Non-marine... | reverse complement strand
AGCCTACGCTACTCTGAGAATTTCCATTATCGCAGGCACTAAAGCGCTGGCAGCCTGGAACACCGTCATGGGCTTGAGCATGATGTCCGGTGTGGTCAAGTGGCTGCGAAATCTTGGCCTGGCAATGACAGCTATGGCCGCAAGAACACGCGCAGCTACACTAGCCATGCGCCTGTTCAACCTGACGAACCCGATTGGCTGGCTAGTAACGGCTGCTACTGCTCTCGCGACGTGGTTCCTGGTCTTCAAAGAGAACGAAGAGGTCGTTCCAACCGCAACGGAAGACCTGGAAAAGTATCTCACGGCTATCTCGCCTGAGCGTTTCGAGGAAGCCAAGCAGGAACTGGTCGCTCTGAAGGAAGAGTACGCCAAGAAAGTTAGTGGACAGGGCGGCTTTGTAGATCAGATCAACCTGATTGATGAAAACATTGCCAATCTGAAGGCAGCAAAAGGGAAGGCTGGTATGCCAGCCTCCGCGATGGAAGGTTTCGACAAGAACATCGCAATGCTCGAGGCTCAAAAGAAGCGTCTCGAGGATGAAATGACTGCGCTCGGCATTGACATTAAGCTGACCTCGCAGTTGATCATCGAAAACCAGCAGAAGATGCTGGAAGATCAGGTCAATCAGTCCAGGCGCATCGTGGGAGATGCCTGGGATGCTTTCATTTCCGATACGGTAGACAAGCGTAGAGCGGCAGAAAAGGAGTCCGACAAGATATATGAGGGCGATAGCAACGACGAAGATAGACTCGCCAGGCGTATCGCAATCATGGATCAATTCCGTGCGGACATCACAGCCAAGTTCAAGGAGTTTGAGACTGAGCAGAATGAGATCATATCGGCTTCGCAAACAAGGCTTGCTGAACTTGCCGCTGATGACCCAGAGCGCGAGAAATGGCAGAAGCGCATAGATCAGGCCCAGACTTCCCTGGACAACTATCGCATCGTTTACGAGGACGGTCTTCGTAAGATCACGGAACAGACCGAAAAGTTCCGTAAAGACACGACGCTGATGTCCAGCAAGGGCAACATGGACGAGGAGCGAAGCGCCCTAGATACCTTCTTCCAGTCTGCCTCTGCAAAGCTGGCCGGTCTCGAGGCCCAGTTGATGGACACGGGCAAGGAGACTGAGAAGTTCCTGGCTCTTGTTGAAGCTGGTCGCTTTGGAGATAGAAACAACTGGCCCGCAGAAATGCAGGCAATGTTCGAGAAGATTCTTGAGACGGTCGAAGATGTAGATAGAGCCGCCGAAGACCTGAAGAACAAGCGCAACTTTGAGCAGGCGATGAAGAACCTGGCAGGTCAGCTTGCCCAGGTTACTGAAGAAGCTCAGATGTATCAGGAGGCCATCGACGACGAGGCTACTGATGCAGCGGCTAATCGTGTTCGCAAGTTCCGTAGAATGATCGAGTCGCTTCGTGCGAGTCTGGAGCTTACCCCAGAGGACCTGAAGAAGTTCAATGCTGCGGCAGAGGAGCTACTGGAGAAAGTACAGGATGTAGAGGTCAACAGAGAAATTCTGGATGTCAGGAATGAACTGAATGACCTGGAGCTTGACGGTATTGTTAATGCAAGAAAGCGCCACGAAAGAGAGATGGAACTGCTTGAGGTCCAAATGCAGCAGTTTCTTTTGCGTAACGCAGAGGCGGAAAACATCAATGAGCTTCAGGCTAAGTATGAGGAGCTAATCAAGGCCAAAAAGGAAGCCTTCGAGAACAGCACTCCAATCAAGCGCATGTTCCGCGAGTGGGAAGACGGCATTGGCAACCTTGAGGAAGCGTCCACCGGATGGATCAGCAACTTCGTGGATGAGTTCGTCAACGGTATAATGGAAGGCAAGTTTGCGTTCAAGGACTTTGCGAAGTCCGTTCTCGCAGACATCGCCAAGATCATTATGCGGGCGTGGATTGCCAGGATCGCTCTGATGGCTATAGGAATGGGCGGTGGCGGCACAGCAAGTAGCACAGAGCTTAACGGGTTGTCTGGAGACAGTTTTAATACGGTTTTTGCCGCTATGGGTGGTGTCATTGGTCCGAAAGGTTCTATGCCGCTGAAGCGTTATGCGCGTGGTGGTATCGCCACCAAGCCGCAAATTGCAGTCTTTGGTGAGGGTGACCAGAATGAAGCCTATGTCCCGTTGCCCGATGGTCGGTCTATCCCGGTATCATTTGGGAAAGGCAGTAATCAGCCAGCACAGGCCAATGTAGAGGTGAACGTCATAAACGAGTCTGGAACGCCAGTAGAGGCAGAGCAACAGGGCGGTGCGAAGTTTGATGGTGAGAGATACGTTCTGGATGTTGTACTGCGAGCAGCAATGCGCCCAGGCAACTTCCGTGACGGCATGCAGGGAGCAATGAGGTAATGGCAGACTTTCCAACAGTCACTTTAGCGGGTCTCGAGGACTCCAAGCACTTTACTGAGTCTTCGGCTGACCCAGTAAAGCGATTTGAGGTAGAGGGTGGTTACACAATTACCAGACCGCGCTATACTAGAACTCCAAGGAAGACTTGGACGACTGGGTTCACAGACCTGACGACAACGGAGAAGGATAGTTTCGTCTCATTCTGGGAGTCCAAGAAAGGTGGCTCAGAGTCATTTACCTATTTGAATCCAGCAGATAACACCGAGTACACTGTTAGGTTCAAAGGTGTGCCAAAGATTAAGTATACCGGCATGGCCTCGCTGAGACGCTGGGACATTACGGAGATAACACTGGAGCAGGTATAATGCCCAACTCATTTTCGATTCTTAATGCGGTAGAGAAGAACCAGCTTGCCTCTGGCAATGCGTTCCTCGTGCTGCTGGAAATTCAGCTTGTAGACTCTACGACCAACCAGGTTGTTGATACGATTTATGTGGTCAACAACAATGAGGATGTCGTTTACAATCTCCAGACGTACACCGCATTTCCGTTCGATCTCAAACTTTCCAAAGACGCAAACGGAATACCAGAGGTCACCCTGGGGGCGACTGATTACCAGAAGATTCTCCTGACACAGTTGAACGCACTCCAGGGCGCAACAGGCTCGACGGTCATCATGCGAGTGGTCAACTCTGGCAATCTGACTGCCGATCCAGAAATGGAGGAAATATTTGATGTAGTCGCTGCTAATGCCAACGACTTCAAAATCTCAATCAAGCTGGGCGCGGAGAACCCTCTTCAGAGGCGCTTCCCGCAGATGCTTCAGATGCGCGACAGGTGTCGCTGGCACTACAAGAGCGCGGAATGTGGCTACACAGGGCCTATTACAACATGCGACCTTTCTCTTCAAGGGACAAATGGATGCTCGGCTCACGGTAATAGCCATCGCTTCGGCGGATTCCCTGGCTTGAAGGGTCGTGGCATCCGCTATGGTTGAGTACGAAGACTTAATCGGCAAGACGTTCGAGTACGGTGGAAGAGGGCCGGACAAGTACGACTGCTATGGTCTGCTGCGTGAGATGTATCGCAGGATCGGTAAAGAGGTCCCGGATTACACATCGCCCAGCGTAGGTCCAGAGATCATCGCTATGGTTCTGGACAAAAAGCAGGAATGGGAGGAGGTCGAAAAGAAGGATGGTTGTGCCATGCTCATTCGACTCCGTGGAAATGCTCATGTGGGCTTCACCCTTCCCTACGGCATGTTTATTCATGTCTGGGAGCGGAGCGGCGGTGTCACCGTCGAGCGCATACGAGATTGGGAAGCAAGGATTGTAGCCTACTATGACTACCTCTGATGACAAGAATCTGCCTGTGACATTGACCCCTTCGGGTCACATGAAGGTCATCTATGCTCACAACATTTTTGACCTGACAGACCACGAGGAATTTCTTCACCCGCTTGAGGACGGCGACAAGCTAGTCGATGTCCTCCCAAATTGGGAGAAGGAGACGATTACAGCCACGCTCAATGGCAGGCTGATTACTCGTGAGGAGTGGGAGTCAAAGACCATTAGAGAGGGCGATTCGGCAGTAATCGTCAGGTCACCTGCTGGTGACGATGCGAAAGACATCTTTCGCTTAATCCTGCTTATCGTAGTCGTCATTTACGCTCCGCAGTTTGGAGGCTGGGCTTCTGGTGCGTGGGGTGGTTCGGCGGTAGCCTGGGAAGTCGCTTTTGTAGTAGCGGGTTCTCTCCTTATAAATGCAATTCTACCTCCGACGCTTCCCAGCATGGGCAGCGACAGTGAGATGGAGAACTCACGCACCTACGGCATCGACGGTGCGAAAAACACAGCCGAAGAGGGCATACCAGTTCCAATCTGCTATGGCGGCTTTCGCATGGCAGGTAACATCGTCAATGTTTACACGAAGAATGCCGGTAACACGCAGTATCTTTATATGCTCATGTGTGCTGGCGAAGGTCACATTGCCGGTATTCGAGACATCGAGGTAAATGAGCAGCCTCTAAATTCGTATCAACACGTTCAGACACAGACGCGCCTTGGTTCCGAAACCCAGGAGATCATGCCTTGGTTCGGTGATACGACGACGCCAATTTCCGTAGGCGTTACTCTCAACCAGACTTTCCAGACTAGGACGACCGGAGTTATCGACGCTTTTCGCGTTGACTGCGTGGCGCCTGGAGGTCTTATTCAGTATCTGGATGACGGGTCAAAAAGAACCGTTACCGTTCCACTGGAAATTGAATACAAGCTGACCACAGACACCGAATGGACAACGCTGGGAACGTGGGGCGGTCCTGTTGACACGTATTCCAATCGTTATGTCTATCACGGCTACAACACCTATGACGCTAACGGCAATGTAAGTTCGTACACTCAAGAAGAGGTTCGCAGCACGTTCCGCGATGCTGGCGACTATCTGGATGGTCGTGCCGTTCGTGACATTGATGGTCGCAACGTAGGCTACTACGATGAGCGCGAGTATGACATTGTTTTCCAGACCCCAAAAATGTCAGGCCAGCGCACGAGCGCCATTCGTACCAGTTTCTTCAGTCCACCTTTGCCGCAGGGCGCGTATGACGTTCGTGTTCGCAGAACAACGGCTGACAGTTCAGAAGCCCAGATCGTTGACAACGTAGGATGGTCGGACCTGAACGAGATCATCTTCGATGACGTGACCTACCCGTACACCGCTATGGTCGGTCTGAAGATCAAGCTCACGGATCAGATTAGCAGCCTGCCAAACGTCACCTACTACAACCAGGGCAAGGTGATCAGGTGTTGGGACTCGACTAACGATGTCTGGTACGACGAGAACTCTAAGAATCCAGCCTGGATCGCGCTGGATATGCTGACGAATACTCGCTACGGCGCTGCGATTCCAGACTCTCGTATTGACATTGATAAATTCAGAGATTGGGCAGACTACTGCGACACCAAGAGCCTGACATATCAGGGCGTCTTCGACACGGATATGAATGTCTGGGATGCCTTGCAGTATGTAACGCGCTGTGGACACGCCAGGCTTGTCAGAATAGGCACGAAGTATTCGCTGGCGATTGATCGTGAAACGGCTCCAACGCAGTTGTTCACGGTTGGCAACATCATTAAGGATTCGTTCGCGCAACAGTGGTTCTCAATCATTGATCGCGCCAACGAGATCGAGGTCCAGTATTTTGATGAGGCGGATCGCAACAAGCGCCGCACCATCAAGCTCTATGATGACGCTATCGCTCAAGGTGAGACGATCAAGTCATCTCGCATTACCGCATGGGGTGTGACCGATCCAGACCAGGCTGCCAAAGAAGGCGTCTACATGCTCAAGAACAACCGCTACATTCGTAGTACGGTTTCGTTCAGAGCGCCACTCGAGGCTATTGCTGTCACTCTGGGCGATGTGTTCCTGTTGCAGCATGAGCAGCCAGATTGGTCTGGCGGTGGTCGCCTGGCAGCGGGTAGCACCACAACCAACCTTCAGATTGATCGCCCGTTTAACTTCGATAACACCAAGAGCTATACGGCCCTGGTTCGCTTCGACTATCTTGATCGTTACACGGCTGACATCACCTCGATTTCAGTCGGTGGGCGCAAGATCACCCTGGGTGCAGGCTTCTCTGGTCAGACTGACATCGACAGATTGCGGTTTGGTGCTATCGACATTCCTATCACTCGAATCGAAGCGGATGCGGTCTGGGTAAATGACAGCACTGGCCTGTCAGTCACTGACACTGTAACTCTGACGCAGACCGATGCAGTTCAGACAGTAGGTATTACCGCTGGAACCAGCGGTGAGCTTACAAGTGTACCGCTACAGGCAGCCTTGCCAGCGGCACCTGCCGAGTTAGCTCCGTGGGCAATCGGTGAGAACAATCTGGTGACCTCCAAGTGGCGTGTTACCAGAGTGGACGTTGAGAACGATCTCACGGCGACCATACATGGTGCCGAGTATAACGAGAATATCTACGACTGGACGTTGAGTGATGCAGTTGTAACACCTCCAGGCGACTTTGATCGTATTGTTCCGCACGTCGAGAATCTATCAGTAGGTGAGGGCTTTCTGGCCATTGGTGGAGTCAATCGCCCAACGGTAGAGATTGGCTGGACGATTGATGAAGGGTTTGACGATTACGGCGGCGCTGAGATTCAGATTTCCTATGACGGTGATGCCTTTGTCAGCGTCAAGACGATTACCGATGGCAGCACCTGGACCTGGGTAGAGGTCAACGGTGGTGACGATCTGATCATCAAGGTTGTCGCCATGTCGTCCGATGGGCGCTACGCCCTGCGCTCGACCGCTCCGACCCAGGCCATTACCATCAGTGGCGACCCGTATGGTCCGACAGATGTCTCCAACTTCGCGGCAGTAGCAGCGGCGGTAGGTATTGCGTTGTCTTGGGATGCGAACACCACGGACAATGACTACGCTGGCCTCGACATCAAGCGAAACACTACGAACGATGAGCCAGGTGCCACGCTAATCTTTACGGCTGACTCCAACCAGACCTCATACGTTGATGTCGGCGCAACCGATACGCAGACCAGTTACTATTACTGGGCGCGGTCAATTGACACGGCAGGCAATGTGGGCACCTGGACGGCTTCAACGCCAGCCAGTGTAACGCCTAACACAATCGCTGATGGCATCGACGCGACCACGGCTTTCCTGACTAATCCAGCGGCCAATATCCCCGCAGACTCTGACGGCAGTAACCCTGACTTCACGGGAACCAATGGTCAGTTCAAGGTCTATAAGGGCATCAACGAGATTACCTCGACGACCACGTTCAGCGTGTTCGCGGCAGACAATGCCACTGTCACGATCAACACCGCTGACAATACGCCAGTCAACGGCCAGCCACGGGGTTACTACGAAGTAACGGGCGAGACGGTTGCCCAGGATGTGCATTCGATTACGCTGCGAGCAGTCACCGCAGACGCAATCACCATCGACCAGGTTTTCACCGTCACGAAGTCGCTCGCTGGTATCGACGCTTCGGCTAAGTCGGTCAATCTGTCGGCGTCGTCCCAGACGTTTGCGTATGATAACTCCTCTGGAACGCCTTCGCTGATCGGACCAAGCTCGATCTCGTTTACAGCAAATCGCCAGAACACCACAGGTAGCACAACCTGGCAGGCGTGGGATCACACTGGCACAGAGATTACGCCGGTTACGAACATTCTGTCTGGCATCGCTGATGGCGGCGCTACGATGACAGCGGCCAACTTTGCTGGCATCACCAACAATGATTTCATTCGCGTCAGGGCGACAGTAGACGGCATCTACGATGAAGTTACTGTCACGGAAATCCTGTCGGGCACCGATGGCACGATTGGTAATGATGCTTCCACGGTATCTCTGTCGGCCAATGCCAGACAGTTGTATTTCGAGGGCTATGAATATGGTGTTCCAGAGACCTACTTCCCAATTCAAATCAACTTCACTCTGAACCGCCAGAACATCACAGGCAGTACGACTTGGGAGATTTTTGACGACACAGGTGCGGCGCTTTCGATTACCTATCTGAAATCGAGAACGGATACGTCCTGCTACTTCACTAGCGATGACATCACGACGATTGCCAACAATGATTTCATCCGGGTCAGAGCTACGGCTGACGGAATCTACGATGAAGTCACGATTGTCAAAACACGATCAGGCGTACATGGTGTAGCCACATATCTGTCCAACGAGACCTATGTTGTTGAGGTAGAGCCAGATGGCTCTGGTGCCGATCTCAGTGGGTTCAGTGGAACCCATGTAGTAAGGCAGGGTTACAGTGATAAGACAACTGCTGCGACCCACAGCGTAGTCGGAACGGCTACGAGTGATGGCCTGACTCTACAGGTTGGCTCAACAACGGGTGTCTACTCGTTCACGGGCACCTGGGGAACGGCCGTCGATAGCTTCACCTGGACGTTGCGGGCTACATATGCCACTCAGAACTACGACAGGCAGCTAACCGTCACCAAGTCCAGAAAGGGAGCGCCAGGCGAGAAGTCTGTCGTTTCTTACCTGACCAACGAAGCCCACGTTGTTCCAACGGCCAACGATGGCTCTGGTGCAGATGTGTCGGGTGCAGAGGATGGTGGTACGCACGTAGTCTATGACGGGCTAACGGATGTCACCACGTCTGCGGTTCACCAGATTGTAGGTGGCACAGACAACGGCACCAACTGGACTAAGACCCAGAATGGTCTGACCATGACGATCCAAGAAGGGACCGGCGTTTACGATCTCTCTGGAACATGGACAACGGCCAGCGATGTCGAAACCTTCACGTTGCGAGCCGTGTACGGTGGCAACAACTACGATAAGGTTTACACGATCTCCAAGTCGAAGACGGGTGGAGATGGAACGTCGCCAGAGGTCATCTCACTGGTGGCAAGTGCGAACGCCTTCTCGTATGACAATACCACTGGCACACCGGCACTGGTCGGCCCAACTTCAATCTCGCTGATTGTCAACGAGCAGAACACGGTGGGGGCGACCACCTGGCAGGCATGGGATGACCAGGGAACGGCAATCTCTCCGGTCAGCAATCTGCTGTCCTCGGTCACAGATGCCGGAGCTACAATCCTCGAGTCGGCGTTTGCTGGCATCACCAACAATGACTGGGTGAGGGTCAGAGCTACGCGAGATGGTATCTACGATGAGGTCACGGTCTATAAGCTGACCTCTGGCCAGGACGGTGGTGACGGCCAGGACGGTTACAATACCGCTACGCTACTGGCCTACAAGCGTCTAGCCACGACGCCAGTAGATAACCCCGGTTCACTGACTTATACCTTTGCCAGCGCAGGGTGGACACCACAGAACGGCTGGTCAAAGGAAATTCCAACTGGCACTAATCCCTGTTGGGTGGTTGCAGCTACGGCTTACGGCCAGGGCGCGACCGACAACATTGACGCAGCCGAATGGACGGACCCTCCGACCAAGCTGGTAGAAGATGGCACAGACGGACAGAACGCTGACGATCCTGTCGTTGGTCTGCTGACGAATGAATCCCATGTCGTGGCTACGGCTGCTGATGGCACGGGCTACAGCTATACCAACGCTGGTGGAACCTTCAAAGTTTGGGAAGGTGTCACCGATGTCACGGGCACTGGCCCGACCTACTCAATTGTAGGCGGCACAGATCAGGGTACGACATGGACTAAGGCCCAAAACGGCCTGACAATGACCATCAACGAGACCTCTGGTGTTTACAGCCTGTCGGGTACGTGGACAAGTGATGAAGAATCCTTCACGCTGCGGGCTATTTACGCCACGGTCACGGTAGATCGTGTCTACACGATAGCCAAGTCGAAGACGGGTGCTGCTGGTGAAGCTGCCAAGAGCCTGAGAATCACGTCAACCGGAAATCTATTCCTTTACACAGGTTTCTGGAACATTATTTTGCCGCAGAGCATCAGCTTTACTGCGATTCGGACTGGATCAACTGCAACGGTTAGTTGGAAGACTCAGGAGTGGAACGGTTCAGCCTGGGTAGACACCACAACCAACAGAATGAGTCCAACAACTGGCCTGTCCTCTACTCTTTCTCGCACTGGATTTGAGGCAGAGAACGAAGACTCTTTGCGAGTAATTGCCTCATTCAGCGATGGTGGAACCTGGGAAGATTCCCAGACGATTTACAAGACACGCCTTGGTGCAGATACGGCAGTTGTATGGCTGACTAACGAAGTACACACGGTTACGACAGCTTCTGACGGCACGGGTTATAGCTATGCAGGTGCCGGAGGCACCATGAGGTGCTATGAGGGTAGCGCAGATGTAACCACCGATTCTCTAACCACGTACTCTTTGCCGAATGGTTCAGACGGCGGAGCAACGTGGACGGAGACGAAGGCCAGTGGTCTCATTATGACTTTGAATGAGTCAACGGGCGTCTATAGTCTGTCAGGAACCTGGACTTCAGATGAGGAAACCTTCACGCTAAGGTGTACGAGGCGTGGAGCAAATTACGACCGTCAGTACACAATTACTAAGTCCAAGGCGGGCGTGGCTGGCGAAAATGCGATTTTGCTGTCCATCTCGTCCGACGCTCAGGCTTTCCGCTATGACACCAGCGGCACTCTGGTAGCACCCAGCACGATCAACTTCACCGCAGAGCAGCAAGGTTCAACGAACACGGTTAGCTGGAAGACTCAGGAGTGGGTGACGAACGCTTGGGTGGATACGGCTACCAATCGCATGAGTCCCACCACGGGCCTTACTTCAGCGTTGACTGAGACTGCCTTTAACACTGAGGGTGAGACGGCTCTTCGGGTTGTCGCTACGTTCACGGACGGTGACACGTACACCGATTCGATCTCGGTGGTCAAGGTGCAGGACGGTGCAGAGGGTCCGACAGGCCCTGACGGTACGAATGTAGCCAACGTCTTCCTGTATAAGAGGACGAATACGTCTTCGGCCCCGGCCAAGCCCGCCACTCCAACGAGCGCCACCTATACCTTCTCCACGGGCGTTCTGGACCCGAATCCGTGGGATGGCTGGTCGCAAGAGGTTCCAGCTTACTCCGCTGGCTTCCGCTGGCTATGGGTCACGACTGCGACAGCAGTCTCTACAAGCGCGACAGACACGATAGGTTCTGGAGAGTGGGCCACCGTAAGAGAATTTTCTTATCTCCCGTCAGACGTGACTACAGGGCTTCTGACGAACGAAGCGCACGTAGTCACGACAGCTAGTGATGGCACGGGTTATAGCTACACCAATGCGGGTGGCACGTTTAAGGTCTGGAGCGGCGGGACAGATGTAACGGGTGCAGGCCCTGTCTACACGTTACCGAATGGTGCGGATCAAGGTGCGACGTGGACGCAGACTTTGAATGGCCTGGTGATGACTCTCAACGAGACTACGGGTATCTACAGTCTCAGCGGCACCTGGACATCAGATGCGGAGAGCTTCACTCTCAGGGCTACGTATGACGGCACTACGATAGATCGCGTCTACACGATAGCGAAGTCTAAGGCTGGCACGGGTGGCAGTTCTGCAAAGGCTCTGGACATCATAGCTGATGCCCAGGTCTTCAAGTACGACACCAACGGCACATCGACAGGGCCTGACTCGATCACCTTCAATGCGTTCAGACAGAACTCCACAGCGACGGTTAGCTGGAGAACGCAGTACGATAATGCTGGAACATGGACAAACACCGCTACTAACCGCATGTCGCCAACAACTGGCCTGTCCTCTACGCTAACGAGAACAGCGTTTGAGGCTGAAGCGGAGCAGGTGCTGCGTGTCGTAGCCAGCATGACAGATGGCAGCACCTATGAAGATGCTATCTCTGTCATCAAGGTTCAGGATGGAGCGCAAGGATCAACGGGCAGCACGGGTGCTACTGGTAGCTCAGTTGCAACGGTCTTCGTTTATCAGCGCACCAGAAGCACCAGTGCGCCCCAGAAGCCGACGACAACGGCTACGTACACTTTCTCAAATGGCAATCTCAGTCCCGACCCGGTAAACGGCTGGTCATCAGAAGCGCCTGATATTACTTCCGACAAGAGATTCTTGTGGGTGTGTCAGGCTACAGCGTCATCTAGCTCGACAACCGATAGCATCTTTAGTGCAGACTGGTCAGACCCGGCGCTTATCACGCAAGCTGAACCTGGCATGTCTCTGATCTCAGATGCGGATTGGCAACTGTCTGTCACAGACCCAATGGGCGCCTGGGACATGACTGCTGGTACGGCCACAAACACGACCGTTCACAACGACATTGTTGGTCCGTATGGTGAGTATCCGCTCGTCATGCAGATAGCGGGCGACGGAACGACACCAGGCTGGTATTCCCAATGGGTGCATTGGCATGAGTACGACAAGGATAAGTCCTACGTCTACTACGTGTGGGTACAGCGTCGGTCTACCGATACTGACCAGGGCCTCTACATGGGCTTCAATAACGTGGGTGGAGGCAGCGAGGTAGTTGCGAGTTCGACAACTGGCGTGGTCAATTCCAACCCCTACTTTATCCCAAATATTGGTTCACAGCTTGATGTCGGCAAGTGGTATCTAGCCGTTGGTGTGATTCATCCTGACGGCACTCTGGTTGGCGACACGGGCATGGCGGGCATCTACGATCCGTATGATTACAGTCGAGTCTATGATGGCGCTGAGTTTGAGTGGAACGGGCAAGCATCTGATGCAGCCTACATGCGAATGGGCTTCTACGAGAATACTGCTCCAGCCTTCAACACGGACGATGGCTTCCTGTTCGCTCGCCCCACCGCATGGGTACGAGATGGCACAGAGCCAACGGTTCAAGAAACGCTGAGATTTGTACCGCAGGGTACACGCTGGAGCGGCAGCCTTGAGACGCGAAGAGACACTGGCGGCGTAGGTAATACAACCCCTCGTTTGCTAATCCAGAACGCATCGGCACCGCTACGTATCATTGATACGGACGATCAAACGACCCTGTTTGAATTATCTGGTGACGGTAGTAACTTCCTCGTATCGGTATTGGGTGACTTCCAGCCTAACAGTCTTGATACAGCCCAGGCATTCTCGGCTGCTGGTATTTCTGATCTTCGTGGTCGCCTCGGTCTGTTGCCACCGTCAGAGGGGCCGCTCCAAACGGGTGGTGATCTCGACCACGGCACAAACCAATCGGCATGGAGTGGAACCTATAACGTCGCCAAGTACATTTATGTGGATCATCTGCCTGACGGTAGCAATGGCGACATCTATAGCCAGGGTGATGACGTTACGCTGACCTTCAAAATCCAGGGTTGGGATTGGGGTACTGGTTCACTCCCAGATATAGCGGGCAATTGGACTGTCGTTTGGGAATATTCAACTAATAACGGCTCTACCTGGCAAACCGGAAGTCCGATTGTCACCTATACGAATCTTGAGGGCGAGTTTGAGATTATGTATGAGCCGGGCTTTGGCACTGAATGGTCATACAATATATCTCAGCAGAGAACCTACGTATGGACAGCGGCACCAGGTACGGAAGCAACTAAGGTTGATCTTCGTTTCCGTCTGAAGGTTACGTGTACTGATGGGTACACCACGGGAACGGTCACCGTTGGCACGGCTTCACAGCCATTGGCAAACGCTGGTGTTCTTGAGGCTCACGTTCACAATGCTTCTGACATCAACGCAGGCATACTAAACCCGGCCAGAATTGATGCGACCATCATTAGCGGTCAGACGGCGACTACTACGCTGGGTGCAACGGACGAGCTTCTGGTCAACGATGGTGGTCTGCTGCGACGTGTAGACATAAGTGAACTCAGGGATGTTCTGGATTTATATTATCCTGGATGGGGTGACGCGGAAACGATTAGCGGAGCCTGGACAATTTCTGGGGCATGGAATTTCACAACTGCGCCCAAGAAGAGCAACCTTGGCATTCCGTATTACCTGACATCAGGTTACACGGGTGGCAAGATCAGTGTTCAAGCCAGCGCACCTACTTCGCCAACCCAAGGTGATCTCTGGTTTGATACGGACGCTGGTTCCGTTGCTGAAGTCAACGATCTGACAGCCTCAGTTACGTGGGCGAACGTACCGATTGCCAACATACCTACGGGCACGACTAGCTCGACGGTTGCCCTTGGCAACCATAACCATGACAGTCGTTATGGTTACGGCACCACAACACCGGGCATTGGCGACCAGTATCAGTATCAGTGGAGATCGCATTCGACATCTCCTGTAGCTTACTTTAGGCAAGCCAGCACGGGCGACATCGCCAGGTTTCTTATCAGTGCAACTGCATCAGCGACCTCAAGCACCTCACAGGTCACTATGGGTCTGACGGGTTCGATCACGGCTACGGGTAACATTACAGGCGACCATATTCTCCCGAATACGACAAATGTGTATAATCTCGGAGGTACAAGTGCTTATTGGTCGAATGCGTATATCACTAATATACAGGTAGGCGGCACCGGCACCACGCTGAGTCAAAAGGCGACAGGAGTACTCGGGATCGAGGGGTTCGCCGCTTTCAAACATGCTTCTAGCACCTATACTAGTGCAGAGATTACGTTCTCAACTTCGACGCCGACGACTCAAGGCGCCAGCGGTGATATTTGGTTTAAGTACTGATGACTTCTCACGTTAAAATAGGCACCACCTGGCAGGAGGTTACGCAGCCATACGTAAAGGTAGGCAGCACCTGGCAGACTTGTACCAACGTCTACGTAAAGGTAGGCACCACCTGGCAAGAGGCGTGGGCAGCGGGTGGAGGTACACCAACGGTCTCACCTCGAGCAGACGGCGACACCAACCTTCTTGCAGATTACGGCTCGCCAATTGACTGCTATGTTGGCTGCGACTTCGACATAGACGGAGACGAGTGGGAGAATACATCCACCGGAACGCAGACCAATAGCACGGTCTGGCTCGACAGTGGTAGTGCGAGTGATGTGTGGGTTGAGTTCGTGAGGACTGGTGGCACAGTGTCAAACTGGGACAGTCACACTAGCGGAGTGCGCTACCAACTCAACGTCAATCAGCGATTTAGCCTGTTAGCGACTAGCTACTCCGGCATTGTGACAAAAAATATTATAGGCTATTTCAGAATGTGGCCCCAGGCCAGTGGCGGAACCGCCTTATGGACTGGCAACGAGTACACATGGCAGGCCAGAGCGAGCGTTTTGACAGGAGATATGTGTTCGATATGTTAAGAGTTTACGTTCCTGAAGAGTATCAACTATACGAGCGCCTAATGCGTCCTATTTTTACTTTTGGCCTGGAAGTCAGCGGTGATCCTGATAAATATGGAGATAAAGTCGTCTGGGCGGTGGCTGATGGGACAGCAGAGGACCTCGCTGACCGTGTAGTAGATTATCGCAAGTACGACTGGACACAAGCGGCTACTGTCTGTTTTGGGCATGACGAGGAAAGTCTGGTTCACTCTGGAAAGATCAAGGATCACCATGATCTTGTAACGATTCCACAGACCTCTTTGTCGATAAACATGGATCAAGCTATGGCTATAATCCTCGCCCACTACGTTACAGTCGTTCCAGACGAGGAGCGAGAAGCTAAGGTGCAAAAGGCGATGGATGGACTTCGCGCTCTGCGAGCAGAGAATAGGAAAAAGTGGCTAGACCTGAGTTTGACTGGACAGGTGTGAGTTCAGATGGCAGAAGTAAAGATTTGGAACGGCAGCGCGTGGGTCGCTGGTAGACTGAAGGTGTATAACGGGACATCTTGGGAGGCCAATGGCTTCTACAGGGATGGCATCTGGAAACCGCTATACCCAGAAATTGAACAAGGCGAGGTCGTCAATGCCACGGCGAATGGAGACACTAATTACGAGTGGTATTTGGATCAGAGCTACTGTTATGCAGGCGCCCAGTTTAGAGCTAGTGGGGCAGAGTACGAGTGTGATTCGACAGGTAGCTGGATCAGCTATGTAGGTGACTGGCTAACAAGCGGCTCATCTTCTAACGTATGGGTGGCATTTACCCGGACGGCAGGCATTACGGCGTGGGATAGTGGCCAGACAAACGGCACTCGCTACCAGCTTAATGTAGATCGCAACTTTTATGTTCTGGATTCCCCGCCAGGTCTAAATTCTCGCGCCATAGAAGGTTATTTTCAGTTCTATGACGCGGCTACAAATGGAAACTTACTTGACCGTGCCCCAGCTTCAGGTAGTTCACGCTGGCAAGCATGGGCTGACAACAACATTAACTAAGTAGAGGTGAGAAAATGCAAGTTGGAGAAAACGATGTAATGGCGGCGTGTCAGGCGGCTCTGGCACTCACGAATCCAGAAGATGACAGGTGCGTAGTACCCATGAGGCATGCGGCTGGCTCGATTATCTTGCGCGAGATAGCCATGAGAGTCTTACAGGGCGAGTTGGCGGTGGTACGCAATGAGCAGCAGCCGCCAGCCCCTCCAGGTCCTCCTCTCGACATCGAATAGTGGTATAATCAGACATTAACTTTATGTGTAAGGAGAATTCCGATGGTTGATGGTGGTGTGGTCGCTGGCTTGGTAGGCGTAGCGATCTTTGTAGTGTTTGTCGGCTACCGCATTTACAAAGCCAATCAGAGCAAAGGCGAAGGCGGTGGCGGTTCCAGTCATGGCGGCGGCGGTGGAAGTCGCCGCAAGACCCACGAAAAGTAGCAGCAAAGGGCCGATCCCAGCATCGGCCCTTTCTTAGTGTCCCGAATCTTATATGAGCCGCGTTAATGACGCTAGACCAGATCGAAACAATAGGCACCGTGCTTGGTGTCCTCTTAGCGTTGGCAGCAATGGTTCGCCTCCTAATCGCTACGGTCAGATGGCTACGGCCAAGGATTCGTACCGTGTTCAAAAGTCTTGTTGAGTTTGATACCCTGGAAAGCAAGTTCGACGAACTTACCGAAACAACAAGAAAACTTGAGAAAGGCGTTGAACTGCTGATTGCTGAAATGAAGCCTAATGGTGGGAGTTCCCTTCGCGACCAGATAAATCGCATTGAAGGGCGCCAGTTGTATCTCGATGGCCGTAGCAAAGCCATGCTCAACGAGGATGAGAACGGGGTCTTTGAGACAACCAAGGACGGCAACTGTACCTGGGTCAATCGACGTATGATTCGGATGACAGGACGTTCATT
>Ga0102957_1000203_pt1 | contig 17478 bp, 4 predicted proteins | sample SalPon2_A_H2O_MG_2_FD_84517 | JGI IMG/M metagenome (GOLD analysis project Ga0102957, IMG submission 84517) | Salt pond water microbial communities from South San Francisco under conditions of wetland restoration - Salt Pond MetaG SF2_A_H2O_MG | ecosystem: Environmental > Aquatic > Non-marine... | reverse complement strand
GCAGCTGTTGGTGGTCAGTTAGGTATAGCTGCAAATGACATTGTTAAGTTTACTCAAGTAATTCAAAAACTTACAATAGCAACAAACTTAGGTGCAGAAGACGCTGCACTTGCTATGGCTCGTTTGCAAGAAATAACAGGAAGAGGTGTAAATGAATTAGATAACTTGGGTGCTACATTAGTAGATTTAGGTAACAACTTTGCTGCAACTGAATCTGAAATTACTAATGCATCACTCCAGATTGCTACAGCTACATCACAAGTTTCAGGAAATCTTAATAACGCAGCTGTAGACGCACTTGCATTCTCGACTGCCCTAAGAGCAATAGGTCAGCCAGCACAGGCAGGTGCTACAGCAATTGTAAGACTCATGACAGATATGAGTCAAGCAGTAGTACAAGGTGGTGAAGACTTAGATTTATTTGCTAAAACTGCTGGAATGTCATCTGGAGAATTTAGAAAATTATTCGGAGTAGATTCAACCAAAGCAATAGCTTTATTTGTTAAAGGACTAGACCAATCAAACATAGCTGGTATGTCAAACATAGAAGTTATGGAAAGACTTGGCTTGAGTCAAGTTAGAACTAGAAAAGCAATATTAGGATTATCTAAAGCTCACGAAACTTTATTTGAAGCAATAGATACTGCAAACAATGCATTCGTTGAAAATACAGCACTTAACTTAGAAGCAGAAAGAAGATACGACACTCTTTATTCAAAAATACAACAGTTAAAAAACATTGCACAAGCTGGAATAATAGATTTTTCACAAGATAACAATTCATTAGAATATGCAAAATCTACAGTAGAAACATTAACAAATCTAACTCAGGTAACTATGGATAATCTAAGTAGAATTATTAAGGTTATTGTTCCAGTTACAGGAACGCTATTTACATTAAGAACAGTTTTTAGTTTAATTGAAAAAAATACTGCAAACATGGCGGCTAATTTAGGATTGGTTGACACATCTATGAAAGGTATAGGTAGTGCTTCTAAGGCTTTGAATAGTGTTGGTTTTGCTTTAGGAAGTGGTGGTGCTATTTCAGAAGAAGATGTAGAAACATTTGGAATGGATTTGTATAAAGGTGGAAGAATTACTACTGGAGATAGAATTAGACAAGCCATACCTAGTATATTTGGAAAAATTACAGGTTTTTCAACTGGTTCAGATAAAAGACAAGCTGACATAACTAGACAATCTTTCTTTGCAAGCAGAAGAGGTGCTGATGCTTTCATGCAAAACAAAGTCGACCAAATAGTTGACTTTAGAGGTCAAGATTTGGAAGGTTATGTTGACACTTTAGCAAATTTAGGTATAGAAACAGATGAACTTGCAGAAGCAATGTCTGAAACAAATGTAGCTATTAGAGCAGGTAAATTATTTATGGAAAAATCTATGGAGATAGCACATAATATGCTTGCAAATACAGGGATAGTAGGAGGAGATTATTCAGCATTTCCAAATCTTCAAAAAGCATTGCAAGGAAATAAATTAACAGATTTGGAACCTAATCAAATAATAAGTAAAGGACTTATAGATTTAGACAAATACTCTCCTGAAGAAATTTTCAAAGCACGCCAAAGCATAGTTTTAGAACAGATTGATAATGCAACTTCAGGAGCTAAAACTGCTGACCCATCGTTAGTTCAAAATTTCATAAGACAAATAAACTACTCAATATTTAATATGTACTCTGATTTAGAAGCATATTTTGCAGAAGGATTAAAAGCAAAAGTACAAGCTATGAACATGGCATTGTTTCAAAGGCCAATTAATCCAATGGAACAAATAGGTTTAATAAGTAGAAGATTAGGTGTGGAACCAGACATGGTAGCAGGAACAGCTTCTGGTGTAGGAGCATCATATCCAGGTGGTTTTGACTTAGGACCAGATATGAGTATAGGGCCTTCATTAACTAAAGCACAAAGATTATTGACACTAGGTTTTGGACCAAATAACCAACAGGAAGAAATTGAAAAAGATTTAATAAAAATGGCAGAACAGTTTATCGGTGAAAGTACACTTGATTTACGAAAACGAAATTATTTTGAAACTGCATTCAAAGGAATAGGTTTTGCAAACAACACTAGCAAAGATGTCTTAGGCATGAACCAAGCCATGGATACTGGTAATGCAAGACTTCTAAGTCTTATTAATCGGGTAGGTATTCAAGCATTACAACCTGAAGACTTTATGCAATCAGACGGAGAAGGATTTAGACTCACAGAAGCAACTGATATTCCTTTAAGTATAAAAAAATTAGGTGAAGACGCAACTAAACAATATTTAGAAATGATACAACAAGGAGGGTTCTTTCCATTAATGGGAGATGAAGTTCAGTTCCACATTAAGAGATTAATGTCTGAATCTCAAATGTTTGTAAATAATTTACAAAATAAATTAGGAGCTATATTCAAAAAAGCTGCTGATGTTTTTGGACCAGTAATTACTAAGAGCCTTGATTTTATACAATTCCAAGGTCTGCGTTTAGTTGAATTTTTTGAAAATTTAGATAATAAAGTATTTAACAAATTAAGAAATAATTTACAAGAGTATGCAATAAATAATGTTGCAGCATTATCAAGCGTAACTTCAGTAGCAGATGCAAAGATAACTGACCCTCTTACTAGAAGTATATTAGGTAAATCAATTGTAAGTTCAAGTGGTGTATCAAAAGAAGCAGATGGTTGGATAAATCTTTTAAATGATAGAACAGAAGAATTTACTATGCTTCAACGATTCGATGAAATGCTTAAAGAATACAATCAAGATTCCACAATTGTTACAGATTTCTATACACAATTAAGAAGTCGAGGATATCCACAAAGTCCAAATGTATTACCTCCTGGAGTTCTTGGTGAATTGAGAAGTGAATTACCTGGACAAATGTTTAATAACATGGTTATGCGTCAGTTTGATGATATGGAACCAAAAGGATTAGACATGAACGAGTTAGTCAGTAGGTTTAACATGCAGATGCGTGGAGGCATGGGTGCTTTTGGTAGTATTTCATTTAAAGGTAAGGTATTTCAAGAAAGTTTTAGCAAGATAGACACAATAGGTCTCAATTTAAGATTACTATTTAATACACTAAAAGACAAAGTAGCTCCATTATTTACATTTGTTAAAGATATAGCTTCTGCTCATTATTTACTTGATGCAAGTCAATTTAGTTTAATAGAAACAGTAACTCAAGAAGCTGAAAAATATAAAAGAGAATATTTAGGTGCATTAGAAAATGTATTTGAAGCTGGAAGAGGTCCATCAGCATTACTACCAGGACTGCCTAGTCCTTTACAAACAAAACCATATGCTCAATATGGAAGCCCTTTACAGCTTGATGCTGAAGGTAAACCAAAAGCAACTAGAATTTCTGGAATGAGTACTTTTGGTGGTATTAAAAGTCTTGGATTAAAAGATGGTGAAGTATTTGACAGGCCTGAAATACAGCCATCAGTAGGTGACTTTATTGTCGACTTAATGGGTACTCAGTTAACATTAGATGATGATATACCTTATCTTAATACTTTAAAAAAATCACCTGATTTTCCAGCAGCTGCTGCAAAAATAAAGAAATTTAAAGCTGACTTTGAAAACCAAATAATAAATTTTGGAGAATATGTTGAACTTATAAAAGATATACAAATAGAAATATTTAGAGCAGTACCAGAATCAGTTATGGATATTGCACCATTAGATTGGGCTAGTACTAATCGTAAATTAATTGAGGAAAATTATGAACAAAGTGGTTTTGTAACTACTAGAAGTGGAGAAGAGTCTAAAGTACTAGGTCAAAAATTTAGACTTGGTGATTTATACATCCCTAATACAAACTCTGAGCAAGCAAGAAGAGAAGACTTTATTACTATGTTCCCAGAGCAATTCCTAGACCAAAGGTTTGCTCCTGATGATTCTCAAACTTCTACACCAATGAGAGGTGTTTATGGAACAAATCAAACAATTCTCAAGTATCAAGATACTATAAACGAATTTTATGCAAAAATAAGTGACGGTATAACAAGATTTGCTGACACTATAAGAATGAAAATGCCAGCTATATCTGAAGGATTGAAGAAATTTACAGATAGATTGTTTAATTTTGCTGTTATGTTAGACCAAACTTTTAGAAAAATAGGTCAATCAATTGAAGAATTCCTACAAAACTTAGTTACTAGAATTGGTGAATCTCAAGTTGTTAAGGGAGTTGGAGAACGTGTATCAAGCTTTATTGGTGGTTTTAAGAAAGTAGGTGCACAAAAAGATTACAACGACTTATTAAAATCAGAAATAAAACTGCAAAATGTAATTAATAAAATATTAAGAAAAAGAGAGACTTCTCAAGTTAGACTCGGAGACTTAATTAAAAGAGAAGGTACACAAGAACTATTATCTGCAAGTTCTGTTAAAGGTGTATCTGATAAGCAAAACATAGATAATTTACTAGATTCAATATATGGTACTAGTGGAGAAGGATTCTTTGGTAAACAAGCCAATAGGAAGAGAAGAGGTATTGCAGTTGGTGGTGGCCTTGAACAGGTAAACGAAGTTGTCGCATTATTACAAAGTTCTGATGATTTCTTTGTTGATTATAAAACTAGAGCTGGTGAAACAATAGAGCTTAATCAGTCAATGCTTAAGTCATTTACAGTGTTATCTTCAAAAGTAGGTAGATTTACTGCAGTATTATTAGGTATGATTAAAGCATTTAGCTTACTAGGTGTCGCTTACTTAGTAGTAGCACCATTAGTCAAGATGTTCTCTAAGATTGGTGCTCAATCAAGAGGTGCTAAAGAATTTACTAATACATTAAGAGAAGTAACTGATGGAATGCTTGAGTATAGGGTTGAGTTATTTAAGTTATCTGAAGCAGAAAAACTTAGAGCTGACCAAGCAAAGGTTATAGGTGGAACTACAAGTGAAGCCTATGAATCAATAGTTGATTATATAGATAAACAAAACAAGGCACTTACTAATCAAAGAAAACAAATGTCACAGACATTGGGTACTTCTTTCTTAGAAAATATAGCTGAAAACTTATTAGGTTCTCCACAAGATAACTTCTTCTTCAAAGGTGCTGGTGGCCCTGGCTCTTACATTGACAGTGTCATATCACAACTAGCAACTGGTAGAAATCTTACTGAAGATATGGTTAGAAAGCAAATTGCTGAACCAATAGGTAATGCTTTATACAATGTGCTTGAAAGTGGTGAGATACCAACAATAGGTGAAATATTTAATCAAGTACTATTTACAGAACAACCTAGTCCAACAAATATGGGTGAATTATCTGGATTCTTTACTGGCTTTACTAGGGAATTCCTTGAAAAGTCTGGTGTAGAAAAATCAACAGATGATGCATTCCTTTTCTTTAATGAAATATTCCAGAATGCTTTAGTAGAAGGCATTTTTGAATCACAAAAACTTAGCGCAGAAGAAATAGCAAGAATGGGACAACAGGCTGGTGGTGACCCATTTGGTGCTGCTTTAGGTGGATTGTTGTTTGGTGAAGGCGGAATAGCCAACATGAATGACACTGAAATTAAAAAAGACATAAGAGATAGATTAGGAGCAGGTGCTAATTTTGGAGCTATATATGGAGACTTACTTGGTGAAGTAAATCAGAGCATAGCAAAAGTAATAAATGACTATACAGGTAGAGGTACAAAAGGTACAGACTTCTTTGCAGAATTAGGTGAAGGAGATTTCTCATCAATAGGAGCAGGTGCAGTACAACAAGCTTTCTTAAGCGAAATATCTAAACAAATTAGAGCTACAACACCTAACGCTACTGATGCACAAGTAGGTCAAGCTATGGTTGAGTTCCTATCGTTCTATGAAACAGTAGGAGCAATGACAGGAGTAGCTTTAGGAACTGTAAGTGAACTACCACAATTATTAGAAAAAATAAGTCCTGACGCACCAATGTTCCAACCATTGATGCAAATGCTTCAAACAAGAATACAGGAATTAGAACAGGCTGGTTATGTAACAGCTGACCAAATGTTTGATGCACAAGGTAACTTTAATGACATGTTCAAACTCTTTAATGAAGGTATGGGCAAGATTGAGAAAGAAACCATTGCAGATGTAAAAGCATTAAATAACACATTGGGTATTACTGCTCAAATGAGTGCAAAACTTGCAATTAAGATGAGCGAATCATTTAAGAAGATGCGTAGTGAAATATCACTATTTGGTAAAGAAGTTCAACAACAACAATTTACTAGAAGAACACTAGGTGACTTGATAAATGATTTCGTACAAGCAGGAAATTTACAAGACAAATTAGAAAGCGATGTATCTAAATTAAGACTTCAAGGTTATCAAATGCTTGCAGACAGAGTACTAAGTCTTGGACCTGGTGGTGCAGACTTAGCAAAGAGGTTCTTAAACGACTCAGTAGCTGCAGTAGCTGCCGAATCACAATTAAGAACTATAGCTCCATCTGATGCAACAGCATTAGGTGTAACAAGTCCATTAGAAGACGACAAAGACTTTATGGCCAAGATGAAAGCAGCAGGTATGAATGTTGTTAAAGGACTTACAGAAGGAATAGAATCTGGTTATCAAGAAATATTAAATACATTTACAAACTTAGGTGAAGCTATAATTGAAAAATTAGCAATAGCATTAGATTTAGGTTCTCCTTCTAAAGCTACAGAGTATCAAGCTAGGATGGTTTTAAAAGGTCTACAATTACCTGCTCAAAAAAGTCCTGAGAGAACAGCTCTTTTAAATACTTATGAACAGCTAGGAAAAGAAATACCTTCTAGCATTGCTAAAGGTATTCAAAATAGTTCTAACTTATTCAACCCACTTCTCAATCCTCAAAACCCATCTGGTAATCCAGACCAATCACTTATACCTGGAGCACCTGGTAGTGGTAGAGGTGGTAAAGTAGGCCCACCAACAGCGTATAAAAGTAACTTCAATATTGGAGAGGGATACTACTCAGGTGGTATGTATTTTGACAGTGAAAAACTTGAAGCTATTTTTAGTAAGTTTGGTGCTAACTTCAGTATGTTTGTTGGAACACAAACAAATATACAAAATAAGCTAGATACAATAGTTGCAAATATTTACAACAATGCTACAGAGAACATCACACAGATGCAAGAAGCATGGGGTATGGTTACTTCATTAACTAACGCAGAAAGACAATACAACTCATCAATACTTGGTGTTTTTAATGCTAAACAATCTCTAGCTAAAACTCTTAGGGAGGAAGCTTCACTAACTGACAGAATTGCAGATACTAAAGAAAGATTAGACAAACTAGAAATTGAAGGTAAAAAAGGTAATATAACTGTCAAAGAGCGTGTTGGAATACTACAACAACTTTTAAGTTTAAGAGAAATGGAAAAGAAAGCTGCTGGTGAATATGATGCTAGAACTGCTTTAAGTATTCAGCAAAAAGAACAAGAAGTTGCAAACATGGCTCTCATGTTTGACAGAGGTGTAATTACTCAATTAGATTTTCAAGCAGCACAAGAAGAGTTATCTGAACTTAAAGGTGAGTTTAAATCTGATGAAGATAAAGAACTATTTTTCTTACAACTTGCTGATGCTGAAGCAGAATATAAGAAAACAGTTGAAGACGCTAAGAAAGTAGACCAAAGTTTAATTTCAACTAGAGAAGAATATTTAACACTTCTTGATGAGCAAGAAAGAAAATCAGCTGAAGTAACAGTATCTCAAGATGGATACAGGGCTTCTTTAGAAAATGTAGTAACAACAAATATGGCTCTTAATATGGAGATACTTAAGTTTAATGAACAGGCTGGTCTTTATGCAGAAGAGTTAGCAAAGATTAAAGGTGCGTATGGTGAAGTTACTGACGAAGTAAACAACTTATTTAATGCTGTTGAGAGATATCACAATTCACTAGGAAAAATTGGAATTGATTCAGCTACCGCTATAGGAGTAGCTTCTGGTGGTGATGATTTATCAGAAGAAGTTACTGCTAAAGCAGTAGAAGAAGAATTGAAACAAGAAGCTGCTGACCAAATATCAAATCAAGCCAAAACTTCTGTTACCACATTCCAAGGTTTTGGAGATATGATTGCAAGTCAGCTAGATGCATTTAAACTTGGAGAGTACTTTACTGAATTATTAAATCAAGGTTCCAAAGGTGCATTAATTGCTGATGATGCTTTTCTACAATCCATAATAGATGAATCTCAACAACCAGGTTATACTGTCAACAAGTATGGTTATCCTACATTTGGTCCTACATCTGATGAAAAAGATAGATTCTTAGAGGATGATTCACAAATATTAGGTTATCAAAAACGACTAGACTATTCAAACGCTGAAAGAATGTTTTTACAAAATATGGAAGCATTTGTTGAAAGTATTGGTATAAACCTAGAAAGAAATGCTGCAGGTATATATGAATACACACAATCTAACTTAGACTTTGTAGCAGAAAATTTACCAGCTGCTTATTCAGAAATGGATATATTAGGATTTATGGATGTATTAAATAAGACTAATATGTTTAGAACTACATCTAACTTATTCCCAGAAGCTGATGTTATAAGTGGTGGTAGTGGTAGCGGTAGTGGTGGAAACTCAGGTGCAGACTCAGAACAAGGCAAGACTCCTGGTACTGCACTTGTATATAAAAATAATAATGAATTACTTGATGGACTATATTATCAAACAAAACATTATGGTAATATTACAGGTGCTCAGATAAATGCTTTGTTAAAAGCAGGTATGAATGTTGTTCCTAAAGTTCCTACAGCAGCTATGGGTATGAGATTACCAGATATGAAAATGCCACAATTTAAAAATGGTGGAAGAATGCAAGACCACTTAATGAAGAGAGCTCTTGTTGGAGAATATGGACCAGAAGAAATAAGATTTGTTCCAGGTTCTGGTTTCTTAGTCAAGCCATTAACTCAAGGTGGTAGAGGTAATAACACCATAGTTGAGAATTTATCTGTTAATGTTACTGGTATACCAGTTGATAATGCATCTGCAAGAAAAGCAGCATTACAAATCAAGAAAGCATTACAAAGACTTGATAGAGAAGGTAGAGCTGGTGGAGGAGTTAGGAACACATAATGTCTTATCAAATACACATAGGAAGATTAAGTATTACATCGCCTGAAACTTTACAGTTATCAGCAGGTGAAGATGGTAAATCATTGTCTTTAAATGGAAAATTTGGTGGTAAAGAACATACATTGGACCATATAAAATATTTAAGAGATGAGTTGCAATCTATGTCAACTATGACAGAAGCAGTACCTTTAAGATACGATGGTGATGCATCTATGAATGGATATGTAAAAGTTAGAAGTGTAAGTATTGATGTACAAAAATATTTAGTAGGTTCTATAAGTTACCAAGTAGATATGGAATATGTTGGTAGAGAAGGTGACGTACAAATGGAATCAAGACTATCTGGCTCATTAATAGAAAATGATTTTGTTACTTCTGGAACTACACAACAACTTCATGCACCACCAGGAAATAGCTTTGCTTTTTATCATCCATCTAATCCAGCTTCAAATGTTAGAACTGCTAGAGATTTAACTAGCTCAACAGCTACTGATAGTACAAATTTATATATAAAACAATCTGACACTCTTAGAGATTTTAACTCTACTTACAATGTCGATGTAGCTGATTTTTATAAAGGTGCTTGTCAAATAAGAATGGGTTTACATATGCAAAGAGAAAATCAACATGACTCAGATACAGTTACTGAAAGTATTAGGTGTGGTAAATTTGCTGGTGCATATTCAAATGGTGATTCTGTAATTTTAGAAAACGGAATAATTAAATTAGTACTAGGAACAAGTTCTACTTCTTCTAGTTTTAAATTATTTATTTGGGACGAAAATCAATATGCTACAGAGACTGAATGGGTATTTTCAGAAGGTGCTCCTGCTTCAGGTCAGCAACATGGTGACTTATTTGCAGGATTTCATAAAGTTCAAATACTAGCTAATAGACCAGAAGTAGCAATTATTAGATGTACAACTTATAAAGATACAACAGATAGAGATAAAAGATTAATAGTAGATTTTACCTTAAGAAGAGGTTCTCATTATGTAGGCGTTATAACTTCTTATTACACAGCAGGAACATATGTAAATATAGCTTTAGAGAGTGCTCCTACTACTGCACCTAATGTTAATAATATTGCTAGTGGTTATATTATGGATGGAACAACATCTCCTGAAGATGGTAACTATTGGTTTATAGGTTCTATTAATAATATCAATTCATCACAAGCTTATACTGATAATGCTTTCTTTCAATCTAACCAAGCTGGTAATGTATTTTCATTTTGCTTAGGTTATGAACTTGTAGACCCTGGTACTTCTGCTGCTTTTAGTTATAATGAAGCAGGAAATGTATTTAAACAATATCTAGATAATGTCAATGAGTATCAAAAGTTGGTGAAAGCTTAATGCCAATTACAGAAAAATTAATGTCACAAGGTAGCTTTGTTCTATCATTAGATTTAGCATTGACACCAAACTATATTCTTGGAGCTATACAACCATGGGACCAAATAATAATAGTAGATGCTCCTATGGACGAGGCAGACTTAATTGACTCAGTAGTTTTACCAAATTCAGAATATGTAGGAATAATACAGTCTTTAGCTATTGAACCTGAGTCAGCAGAAATAGAAGGTGCTGGTTTAAGTATATATGTTGGTGATTCAGAAAATAGAGGTCTAGGTATAAGTGAAATAGACAATGATGGTTCAAGACCTAGAGAATATAGAAGTAAAGGTATAGAGTATGTAATTAATAATGATGACGGACAACCTTATGGAATTATTAGAAACAATGAGTCAGGACAATTAAGAACAGTATATCCTGGAACTATTTCAGAAAAAATTATTGAAGATACAGATTTATTATTAAATTTTGAAGGTTCAGATGGCGCAACAACATACATAGATGAAACAAATGATGAGCATGATATTTATTTTTATGGAAATTCAGAAATAAGTACAGACCAAGCTAAGTTTGGAAATTCTAGCTTGTTCTTAGATGGAAATAGTTATGTAGATATAGACTACAGTCCTAACTTTCATCCAAATATAAATGATTTCACTATTGAATGGTGGGAATATAGGATTCAACCCTAGGGAGTGTTATGCCACAGTTTGACTTTGCAAATGCGGACGTAAGTTCAGATTTTGTTACATATTTAGCAGCTCATGAAGGTGGGTTGCCTTTTGTTTATAAAGATGGTTATAGTGGAACATCTGTAGTTAGGGAAGATGACTGGACTCGTTCTTTTACAAATGGAGTGACAGCTAATCCTTATAATTCTAATTTATACTCTGATGCAAGAAATGCTTCTCTTGGTACATCAGTAGGACCTTCATCATTTTGGAAAAACCAAGTATCTGGTAGCTATATAAGGCATTATGCAGGTAGGGTTCCTTACGATAGAAGAAGACATCATTACTCAAAAGATTATGGAGGTACACAAACATTTGGTATAGGTATGACTACGGATGCTTTTTACAAACCAGGTGCAAGTAATAGTTCTCAAACACATTGGGCTATAGAAGATTTAAAAAAAGCAAGTGGTGTTGAAGGCGGAAAAACTGCAATAAGAGAATATTTATGGGATATGTTAACAAATCCAGATTTAGGTGTATCTGTAAAAATGAATGGTACTTGGTACAATATATATTTTCCTGTTGAATTTGATGATAGTTATGCAGAAAACTCTACTGGTGGTTATTGGATAGATACTAATCTTTCTGGAAGCACAAATGATGGATTAGGTAATACAGGAAAATTAGTAAACAATGATGTATTAAATTTTAGATATACAGGAACACATCCTACTGGACACAATGGTATAAATTTAGATGGAGTACAACTTACTGCTTGTAGGCCTTCACAAGAAATAATGAAAGCTTTGTGTGAAACTGCATTAAGTTATAAATATGTTCCTTCAAGTATTAGTTTAATTACTGCTAAATATCCTAACATTGCTGACCAATTTCCATATGTAACTGCATATGCTCAGGCACATTTTGATGTAATGATGGACATGGCTTGGCATAGAGGAATAGGTGGATTAAGAAGTTCATACTTTATGTATCTATACAATGACAGTGATTCAAACTCTTCTACTTATGTAGATGGTTCTAGTGTGACTGGTGCTTCAGATTTAGAGCAATACAAACATGCAGCAAAAGCAATTATGTTTATGGGATTGAGCACTGATGGTCGTTCTACTGCTTCACAAAATGAGGTAAGAGGTTACAAAAGATATGTATGGAAAACTGGATTAGTCAATAGGTGCCTTAATAGAATACACGACATAATGATGGGAAGTCTAGAAAATACTTCTAACACATTTAGTATTGGAATAAGTCCTATTAATAATCCAAGCTGGTATGACGGACCTGATATACCTAAAGATTTCTTTTTAGCACCAGATGAATTTTATCCTGGTTATTTTGATGGAATAGGTGGCATACCTGGTTGGTTACAATATTCTAAAGATTCAAATCTTCCTGGTCTTGGTAGTCAAGGATTAGGACAAGCTAGTTCTACAACTACTACAAGCACACCAGATGCAGACTCTATAGAAGAATCATTAACAAGTAATGCAAGGACTATAGATGAACTTATATCTGAGTTTGATGCTTTGCCTGTATGGGACTTTTGGAATGGCCCATCATCTGCAGGTGTACAACATAACTATGGTGACTACACTGATATATATTGGGGTAATCAGTCTATATACGATACTGACCCAGGCACACCTTCTTTTTATTGGTCAGACCCATTTTTTCAAGCAGCTTATTCTAAATGGTGGCAAGATGGTACATCTTGGTTTCATGGTGCTACTGCTTCTAGTACACCTAGAACACCTACTAAACATGGTGCTGTAATATCTTCTACACAATATGCTACTTTACCTTCATGGATGTTAGGTCTAAATGAAAATGGTTCAGGAGAATCAAAGGTTTATATAAGGTCATCTGTTTCACAATCATTAGTACTTAATGGTCTTGCAACAGATGATTGTTATGATATTGCAAATGGTAAGTCATTAGGAACTATTGACTATGGTCAATGGAATCACTTTGCTATAACAAGAAGTGGTAATGACTTTTATACATTTAAAAATGGAACAATGGTACAGACTTGGAGAAGTGAAAAGTCTGTAAAAATACCTCAACCAGATGTTAAATCTTGGGCAAAGATGGGACTTAACTTATCTATTGGTCGTTCACAAATATCAGATTATTTTTATGGTTACCTAGATGGCCTTAGAATAACTAAAGGAACTGCCAAAAGTGTTGTGAATAGCAGCACAGGTTTAGTCACATTTCCTGTTCCTACATCTGCTCCAACAGTAGAAAATAGTCAAGACCAATATACAGGTACACATTATGTAGAAACTGTATTAGCAGCACTTAATAAAATTGCCTCTCAATTAGACATAGAGTGGAGAATTAGAATAGGTACTGTTGATGATGATACACCTAGACCAATACCTAATGGAACTAATGCAGGAAAAGTACTAATAGATGTAGGACCAAGAGACGACTTATTTGTTGGTCATGGTTTAAATGAAGATGCACAAGCAGTCGTAGTAAGAGGTACTTCTGGAGAAGACCCATCTATAGTAGGTTTAGACCCTTCATCTATTAAATCAGAATTTGATGCTAGAGAATATGTATCTACTGTTGAATATTTAGTTACTACATCTGGACATACAGCAGACTTATTAGATGTTACTGATGACAATATTCCTTATAAAGATATGCATGGGCAACCATTAGAAAGAGTTATTTATGCTTCTGAACCTGACCATCCACATGTTTCTAAAGAGCAGAGAGCTAGAGCATTCTTAAATGAATTAAAAAAAGTAAAGAGAAGTATTAACTTAGATTTAGATTACTACGATATACAAGGCGATTTTGAAGTAGGGGATATGATATTTGTTTATGACCCTGACTTAGGTTTTGAAGATACAGAGGATATAAGAATAGAAGATGGTAGAACTAAACTTTTTGAAATATCTTATCAAGGTGAATTTATAAACCCTGAAAAAATTAGGGTTACATCAATCAACTATCCAATCAAAGATGGTTATGGTGTTTACTTAAGAAGACTTATATCTCCTAATAGTTCTCAAGTAGAATATCTTAACTTAACACCTTATGTTCAATGGGAACAAGGTGGAGCAAGATTAGAAGTTGGAGATGCACCTGTTAAATTAGGAGATGACTTAAGGTTTAGTCCTGCAATAACAGGTATATCTGCTACAACTAAAGCACAAACTCCTGGTGAAGTTAGAGACCCTGATAACTTATCTTTAAATGGAATTAACTTAACAAGCGGTGTAATAGCAGACGCATTGGGTGCTCCTACTGCAATTATAAAAATAGAGTGGAGAGTTCCTCTGAATACAGACAACACAATAGTTCAAAATGGTTCTCACTATAATATAAGATACAGAAAGACAGGAACTACAGACCCTTATTCAGAAAGTTCAATTAACTGGGGTAATGAAACATTTACCATAGAAAGCTTAGCCGTAGGAACACAATACGAGGTAGGCGTACAAGCTGTAAACCAAAATGGTGCAGTTTCTAAATATGTTGATGCAACTATAACCACATCTATAGATAGTGATGCTCCAAAAAAACCAGGTCCTGCAGCAGCTATTGCAGCAGGTGCATTAAGAACTCAGATTACTCATAATCTTCGTGGAGGTGAAGATAATCAAGGACAACCTGTTTCAACAGTCGTAGACTTTACATTAGATTTTGATATAGACCATTTAAATGTATATGCTACAACAACATCTGGTTTTACAGTTGGTTCTAATTACTTAGTAGGTGAAATACCAGTATCAGCTTCTCACTTAAGATTGGAAATACCTGTTGTGTATGAAATACAAATGCCTAATGGCTCAACACATTATTTTAGATTTACTGCTGTAGATAAAGCTGGTAACGAATCAGACCCTTCAGATGAGCAATCGGCTAGTGCTAATTTAATAACAACACAATACATTTCAGATGCAACTATTACTGAAGCTAAGATACAAGACTTGGCTGTTACTACTGCAAAGATTACTGATGCTTCAATTACAAATGCTAAGATTGGAGATACTATACAGTCTGATAATTATCAACAAGACACACAAGGTTGGATAATAGAAAAACAAAATGCTAACTATCCTAATGGTTTTGCTGAGTTTAACGACATAGTAGCTAGAGGAAATATTACAGCAACTACTGGTGCTATTGGTGGTTGGGATATTGCTACTAATACTATTAAGGCAGACGTTACATCAGGTGGTACAACATATTACCTAACTCTAGATGCTTCTGCTGGTACAATAGAAGGAAACTATTCAGCTGGTAGTTCAGGTTGGCAAATTGGTGCTGACGGTTCTGTAGAGTTTAACGATGGAAACTTTAGAGGAGATATATCAGGTGCTAGTGGTACATTTAGCGGAGGATTAAATATTGGAAATGGAACCTTTGTTGTTACATCACAAGGTGGAGTAACATTGACATCAATTACAGGCTTCCATATAACACCTTAGGATTATGGCTGACGGATTTCACATAGACGGAGATGGGAACCTTTGGATAGGTTCTGCTTCAACTAACTTTGATAATAACGCTGCTTTCTATGTAAAGACAGACGGAGAAATGAAAGCTACTTCTGGAGAAATTGGTGGTTTAGATATTGAAAGCAACAGAATTAAAAGCAATTCTTATAGCAATACCAACGAAGAAGGTTTTCAAATACATTCAGATGGTACTGCAAAATTTTACGGTTCTTTAACTGCTAATACATTATCCGCTACTGGTGCAAACATATCAGGAAATATAACTGCTACTGATGGAACTATTGGTGGAACACAAATAAATTCAAGTAATATTCAATCAACTACTTTTGACGATAATACAGGTTATCAAATAGGAGCTAACTCAGCAACATTTCATGATGTAACTATTACAGGTACATTAGATGGTGCAAACATAGATGGAACAGTTTCTGGAACTTTAGCTACTGCAAATAGTGGACAAAGAATAGAATTTTCAAATAATGGTTCTGCAATAATGCAGTTCTATAGCAATAGTGGTCAGTCTGGATATGTAGCAGATGTATCTGGAGATTTACATTTGCAAGCACAGGCAAACTCAGCTCTTGTTTTATCTGGTGGAACAAACGGAATAAAGTCTTTCGGCCCATGGTATTACTGGGATGGTAGTGCTTATACAACAGGTAATTCAGGTAAAGTAATTATATCTGATTCAAATGGTAACCCATCTTGGGGAAATGTTCCTGCTAACGCTGGTGTAACCTCTATAGTAACTACTCCAGGTAATCACATAACTGCAAGCAATAACACAGGTACTGTAAATTTAGTTGTTAACGCTAGTAACTTAAATGATACTCATAACCATACAACCACTAATGCCGCAGGTACTACATTTAGTGGTGACAACCATGGTAATAACCACGGTGTAGATATGAGTAATGTACAAAACTCATCAGCTAATGGAGGAGGTACATATCACTCTCATACAACATCAGCTGTAAATGCTTTAGCAACAGCTGCTAGTTCAGTATTAAATTTAAGTGCTAATACTGGTTCTATATTAATAAATCACTTAGATAATGACCATGCAAACTTTGCTAATAGCGGACACGGACACAATTATGCAAATAGTGGTCACGGACACGATTATGCTGCTAACTCTCATGGACACGATTATGCTGCTAACTCTCATGGACATGGTAGTTCATACTTATCTAACTCACACGATATTGGACATCCAACTAATCACAATCACCCTTACTCTTCTAGCGGTCATGGTCACGGAAATACTTATGCAAACCTTACTCACGTTCATATAAACCCATTAACTCACGATGCAAGATTATTAAATATAAACGCTAATACTGTTCCAGGAATCAATGTAGTTAATAGATTAAATCCTATTACTGCTAATTTCTCTGCTGATTACTTAGAAAGAGCAAAGGAAAAACAAGGTGCAGTTAATGAATTAGACGGAGTCACTTATAGGCTTACACAACAAGATGTTAAACAAGCACTTACAGATGAAGGCTTAGACCCATCTACAATAGCAATGATTATTGAAGATGTTACTTATGCTAAGAATGATAAGCCTGGACTAGACGAAGACGAACCTATGAAAGGTTTAATGGACGGAGAGATAGACGCAATATTAGTACAAGCAATTAAAGATTTATCTGCTAAGATAGATTTATTAGAAGATAGAATATCAACCCTGGAGGGATAATGACTCATACATATATGTTTTTTGACCCTGATGCTGATGTAGATTGGGATAAAAAAGCTAGGAATAAAAGAGATGAAATAGAATCTATGGAGATTTTATTATACGAAATGGAAGTTACAAAAGTAGATGATTACTCAGATGAAGATAGAGAATCTGTAGAAGCACAAATTGCT
>Ga0102957_1000190_pt1 | contig 17864 bp, 21 predicted proteins | sample SalPon2_A_H2O_MG_2_FD_84517 | JGI IMG/M metagenome (GOLD analysis project Ga0102957, IMG submission 84517) | Salt pond water microbial communities from South San Francisco under conditions of wetland restoration - Salt Pond MetaG SF2_A_H2O_MG | ecosystem: Environmental > Aquatic > Non-marine... | reverse complement strand
GAAAGAAAGATAAAAGAATTAGAAGAACAAGGAGCATCTAAAAAAGAAATACTTAAGACTAAAGCAGAGTTTGATAGATTAAAGCTTACAAGAGAAACAGTAGATGAATATCTTTCTGGTATGCGTGGTGATACTAATCCTATATCTGCATATACAGAATCTTTTTCTAGTTCTCCTGATCCAATTATTTCAAGTTTAGGAGTATTTTTAGATAACGCATATACTGAAGTAGATACAATAGCTACAAATAATACTAAGAACTTCTATTCTGATTTACAAAAAGCGTTAAAGAAAGCAGGTAAAACAGACAAGCAGATAACTAGTGTTATGAAAGAACTTATTTACAGAGATAAAGTTCTTTATAGAGGTCAAGATGGTAAGATAGAAAACTTTGAAAAACTAGTATTATTAAATCCACATAAAGGTTACGAAGCAGTAGTAGATAAATATCAATTTGATATAGAAGAAGCTAAGATGCAAGGTAACATAGAACTAGCTAGAGAAATAAGTAGAGAGTTTAGAACTTTCCAAAAAGAGTTTATGCATAATACTTATGTAGCTGAATTCTATGAGAAAGAAAAGATATATGATTCACAGCTTGGTCAGATTGCATATGAAAGAAAGATTAATCTATTAGCAGAAATAGCTGATATAGATTCTAGAATATTTGAAGACTTAACTGAAGAAGAAGCATTTGAGCAGAAGAAAGAACTATGGAAAAAATACCAACAGCTTGCTTCTGATTACGATGAGAATGGTTTTAAAAAGATTGGTGATGAACTAGACATTGCAAGAATAGAAAAAGAGTATAGAAATAACTCTAGGAAGTTTTATGAATGGAAAGAAATGACCGGTCTATTTGAATTTAAACTTAATGAGTTTAAACAAGACTTGCTTGACCAAGGGTTACAACCTAATACTGAAGAGTATGAGGAGCGTTTGAATAAATGGTTAGTAGACAATACAAGAGTATCTATTAAATCAGATTTCTTTGAAGAAAAGAAAAAGATTACAGACAAGATAAAGCAAATACTAGATAGTTTAGATAAGAATACTCAGACTAAACTAGATGTAGGTGAATACTATGAAGAAATTATTGACATAGTAAAAGGTTTTAAAGATGATAATAATCAGATTGATGCTTTAGAATTAGGTCCTCAAAGGATTAAAAAGATTAAAAAGCTTCAAGAGCAAATAGAAAAAACAAAAGAGAATTTAGCTGGTGTTACAGGTTTAACAGGCGCTGAACTAAACAGATTCTTTACTCTTATAAGAAAAAGAAAAGAAAGAACTATAACTGCTGAGGAGCTAGATGAACTTAATAGTCTTAGTGCTGAAAAAGAAAGTTCTGGTTTACTACCAATTGAACAAGAAGCACTTAAAGAATTATATGGGCAGTTATCTGATTTACAAAGTAAAGAACCTACAGAGTATTATTTAGATATGATCAATAGTTTATTGAGTCTTCAAGAACTACCTGATTTTATAAGAGATACTATTAACCCTGGTGGATTTGGAGATACTCAAATAACAAAAGAAAATCTATCTTTATTTCAAGATCCTTTGTTCTTAGAAACCTTGTTTAATACAAATGAAGAGTTTAAGCTCTGGTATGAAAACAATCATATAGTAAAAGAAAGATACGATGCTGTAGAGAAGAAACAAGTAAAGTATTATGAACCTTTATATATCTGGACAGTAAGCAAACCAAATGATCCTGAATACTATGAAAAGTATACATACAGTGATATTAATCCTGTAACAGATGCTATTCAAGATAAAAGTATTTATATTGATGGTGTTTATAGAATACCTAACTTTAACTTCTATAGAAAGAATGTAAAGAAAGAGTTTAGAACTAAACGTGTAGTTGGTGAAACAGTAGATAATAGAGGTAACTGGTTACCACGTACATTAAAACAAGGAGCTAAAGACGATAGGTTTGTCAATAAAGAATACTTTAACTTAAAAAAGAATAAGCCTGAGTTATTCAATGTACTAGACGTTATGACTAAGTACATGTTACAATTCCAAGAAGACAAAACCAGAAGTAGTAGATTATATTTGGATCTTCCTAGAATGCGTAAGTTAGGTTCTGAGGTTTTAAAAGGAAAGTCTTTAGATGGTAGAAAAGCAATATCTTCTGTATTTAAAAGTATTAAGTCTCAGCTATCAACATCAGAAGATGATTTTGAATTTGGACTCAACTTTAAACAAAGTATGAATCTTGTACGTGCGGATATGTTTGATGAAGAAATATCTAGTATACCAGTAAGAGGTTTATACAGAATATCTCCAGAAGAAGTATCTTTAAATGCACCTTACTCTATTGTAGAATACATGTATTCTTTAGAGCATCAGAAAAAACTTGTAGAACTTAACCCAACAGTACAAGCTTTACAGAAAGTAGTAAACGATCCAGAGAATGCAATTAAAGATTTATCTAAAGTAAATGCATACAACTTTGTAAACTTTGGGGTCAAATCATATGTAAATAAGAAAGGTAGAAACATAAGAGCTGAAACAATCAATACCATTATAGAAAGAGAATTTGAAGGTAAGACTCGTGCAGGTATATTATCTGAGAGATCTACTGCTCAAAAAGTAATAGACGGTCTTCAAAGACAAGCTAGCTTTGGTATGTTTGCTATGAATATATTTCCATCTGCTATCAAAAACTTTGGTGGTGCTTTCAGTAATATGATTATAGAAGCTGGTGGTGGAAAGTATTATAATGGTAAAGACTTAGCAAAGGCTGCTCCACGTGCTTTTAAAACAGCTATGGATATGTCTAGTAATATCTATAAACCTGGTGATAAATCTCTAGAGTATCAGCTTGTAGAATATTTTGATCCTATTAAAGGACGTATACAAGAAAGACTTGGTTCTGAATTTGGAAGAAGTGTAGGTACAGATATAATAGATTCTGTATTAATGTTTGGTGAAGGTAGAAGGGTAACAAATGGTTTCTGGACATCACCACGTAAATGGTTGCAGAACGAAGCTACACTAAATTCTTTCTTTGCATTAATGAATCATACTAAAGTTCCACAAGTAGTAGACGGTGAAACCCGTTACATATCTTATGCAGATGCATGGGAAAAAGGACCTGATGGTATTATTAAGTTAAAAGATGGTATATCTGAAGACTGGGGTTTAAACGGTAAGGAGTTTAAAAAAGTAAAAAATAGAACTCAGGAAGTTACAAATAGTTTAGAGGGTGCTTATTCAGGAATGGATAAGACAGCACTTGATAGATACGCTATATGGAGATTGTTCTCTGCTTTACGTAGATACTTTACCCGTATGTTCTTAAATAGATTTTCACCTACTAGATATAACATGCGTTTAGGTAACTTAACAGAAGGTTACTATTGGACATTCTTAAAATCTATACCTCAGTTAATAAGTAGAATATCTAACGGTGGTTTCTTTTTAACAGAACAAGAGAGTTATGCAGCAAAGAAAATGCTAACTGAAACAGCTGTTCTTGGAATGTTAAGTTTTATAATCGCATACGTTCTAGGTTATGATCCAGATGATGAAGATAGATTTAAAAAGATGAGAGAGCGTAGTGGTGATTTATTATCTGAAGATTTTAATTTAGGTGGTTGGTTAACAAATCATGCTTTGACATCTGCATTAGGTACAAGACAAGAAGTAATAACATTCTTAAATCCTAAAGAATATGTAAATCTTATTTACTCTGGAGCTACTCCAACACTTGGTCCTATTGTAGATAGATATAGAGATTTTGCAACAGATGGTTTTTATCTTATAACAAATGATAATCGTGCATATTATAAGCGTGATGTAGGTCCTTATAGTTGGCAACAAGAAGGTGCTGCTAAAGTATCTGCTGATATAGCTTACTTGTTTGGATTATCTGGATCACAGATAGATCCTATAAAATCAGTAAAAGGTTACGAATACCAGATAAGAAGATAATAGTTTTTATATATTTTATTTTGTATATTATAGTGTAAGAAGTACTTAACTTCTAAAACTATAACTATTATGAAAAGTATTATTAACTGGGTTTCAAGTCTTTTTAAAGATGAAAAAGGAACACCATCTTCAAAACGTTTTGTAGGAATTTTAGCTGGTATCAGTCTTTGTGTAACATTATTTGCTAATCAATTTACTGAAGAGCATATTGCTCCTTCAGCTGTATTAGTAAATGCTGTAGCTGCTTTAGCATTTGGTGCTTTGGGTTTAGCTACTGCTGACAAGGTATTTAAAAAAGAAGAAAGTAAAGAAGAGGAGGAAGTATAATGGATATTAAAGAACTTAACTTAAAAAATGTCAAGTTTCCTGCATACGAATACTTCCCAATCAAACACAAAAAATCACAGATTTATTTACACCATACTGCTAGCGGTCCTTCTGCTCATAGTGTATGGAATTGGTGGAAGAATGATAAAGGTCGTATAGCAACTTGTGTTGTTATTGGAGCTGATGGAGAAATACTTCAAGGTTTTTCTTCTAAGTACTGGGCTTATCATTTAGGTCTTGCTACTAAACATTTTTCTGCTTTAGGTTTACCTTATAAGAAACTTGATCCTATTTCTATAGGTATTGAAGTTTGTTGTTGGGGTCAGTTAACAGAAAAGAACGGTAAGTTCTATAACTATGTTAACCAAGAAGTACCTGAAGAAAGAGTATGTAAGTTAGATAAACCGTATAAAGGTTTTCAGTATTATGAAGATTATACAGATGCTCAAATAGAGTCTGTAAGAAAACTATTACTCTTATGGCATGAGACTTATAATATTCCTATTACTTATAACGAAGATATTTTTGAATTAAACGAGAGAGCTTTAAGCGGAGTACCTGGTGTTTATACTCATAATTCAGTTAGACCTGACAAAGTAGATATGTACCCTAATCCTAAGCTTATAGCAATGTTAAAAACTCTTTAAAATGAAACTTTCAAAAGGGGCATTTATATCATTAATAGTGGCCATATTAATTATGGTCACTTTTTTTTCTGTTCAGACAGCTGTAGTAATAAAATTTAAAGATTTTGATTATAACACGGCTTTGTTTGGATGGGTATGTATAATTACATTTACTCCTTTCTTTTTTTATGTAGTGATTGAACTTATAAGAAAAATAAAATATAAGTTTCAATCCATTGATGATACTTTATCTGCTATTAATTCTTCTAATGCTTTAGTAGAATTTGATACAGCAGGTAATATAATACATGCTAATGAAGTATTTTGTAATCTGACTAAATATAGTTTAGAAGAACTAAAAAAATTAAATCACAGAAAGCTTTCTCATTTGTCTAATGAACAGCATAATCAGTTTTGGTATAATCTTAAAAAAGGTCGTGTTGCAAAAGGTGAATTCTTAAGATATGACAAAGAAGGAAAAGAGATTTGGATATACGGTAACTATAATCCAATTAAAGATCCTTATGGTGAAACATATAGAATTCTTAAAATAGCTTCTGATATTACAGATAAAAAAGAAATTGAAACAGAAGTAGCTAAAAAGAATGGGTATTTAGAACATGCAGCTAAGATTCTTAGACATGATATGCATTCAGGAATCAATACTTATATACCTAGAGGTTTAAGTTCTTTAAAAAGAAGAATAACTACTGAAGATATTCAAAACTTAAAAATAAAAGCACCATTAAAAATGATAGAAGAGGGTCTGATACACTCTCAAAAGGTATATAGAGGAGTAAAAGAATTTACAAATCTTGTAAAAAAAGATGCTGTTTTAGAAAAACAACATGTTGATTTAAAAGAGATCCTTGTAAACTATTTGAATTCTACATCATATTACAAACAAGTAATTATAGATGACTTAAAAGAATGCGAAGTTAATGAAGCTTTATTTTGTACAGCTATAGATAACCTTATAAGAAATGGTTTAAAGTATAATGATAGTTCTACTAAGTATGTAAAAATATATTTAGATAAGGATGTTTTAGTTGTAGAAGATAATGGTAGAGGTTTAACTAATGAAGAATTTCAAGAGTTATCAAAACCTTACAGAAGAAAAGATAATCAAAAAGAAGGTGGTTCAGGTTTAGGATTAAATATATGTATTGCAATTTTAAATGAACACAACTTTATTGTAGAAGCAGAAAAATTAAAACAAGGAACAAAAATAAAAATAAAAGTAAAATGATTGATTCAATTTTATTAGTAGATGACGAGGACCTTTTTCACTTAGTATTTGAAGACGCTTGTAGTCTTTTAGATATGACTTTATCTTTAGAAGCACTTAATTCTTCTGATGAAGCTGAAAAATTATTTAAACAGTGGTTTATAGAAGGACCTGTTGAAGATAGACCTCAGTGTGTATTTGTAGATTTAAATATTATTGGTTCATCTTTTGATGGTATAGAACTTATTCGTAAGATTAATTATGAATATGGTAACGGTGTAGTTATAGGTATTATATCTTCATCTGATGACTCTCAAGAAATAGAAAAAGCTAAAGAAGTAGGCGCACAATTCTGGATTATTAAATCTGATGAGATAGAACCTAGACTAGAAGAATTTTTAAAAGACTATAATAATTATGTAAATAAAACACAGTCTTTTAAAGTTTATAAGTAATGATAGAAATTACTGAACATACAAGAAACGTTCTTTTAGAAGTTGCTAAAAAGAAAAAGATATACGTAGAAGGTAACTTTTTAAAGATATTAAAAGCACCTCCAGGAGATGTAGAGTTCAGTAATTATCTTAAAGTTTGCAAAGAAAAAGATAGTAATGCAAGAAAAAAACGACTAGATGTAACTAAGCAAGTACAAGCACAGAATAAAGAATTAGAACAAGCAGCAGAACAAAATGAAACTTTGATGTTTGATTTAAAGATTGCTTTGGACCAAGCGGAAAAAGCAAAAGAAGAAGCAGAAAAGTCTAAGGCAGAAGCAGAAAAACTTAGAGATGATGCTGTAGAAGATTTAGAAACATTACAAAAGAAGAGTCAGTTTGAGCTTGTAGGTAGAATTGTTAAGATTGCTTTGATTGTCATATTAGGTGTAGGCGTAATAACTACTTTATTATTTGCTTATACTCTGATATCAGGACAGGAGAATCCTATATTAGAGTCTACCTGGTCAAATTTATTTGGTATATTATTAACGAATTCATTTTCAATTGTTGGAACTATAATGGGAGTAAAATATGCTACAGGTGATAAAGAGTCTTGAGTACGGAAGTAAAGCATATTGGGATTCAGTATTTGCTGAATCTGATTCAGTACAGGCAAGACATAACAGATGGCGAGATAGTATGGAAGCTTTAGAAGAGACTCCTTACGTGATACAAAAAGAATTATTTGCAACAGACGCTCAATATTATATAATACCTGCAGCATTTGTGATACTTATATTATTAGTCATTTTTGGAATATTATTATATTTTGATTCTAGAAAAGCTGACAAAGAAAAAAGTAATAATATTAATTCTATTTTAGATTACAATGAAAAAAAAGATAGAAAAATATTTTAAGTTTTTACTATGCGTAATAGTTCAAACTATTAGGTTTTAATTGGAAATACAGCTAATCTATAGTATATTATACTATAAGGTTGTTTTAAAAAAATAACATATGAAACTTACACTTGCTTTAATTATGTCTCTTACAACAACCTTGGCGTTTGTATGCGCTTACTTTGGCAACTTAGCTATGGATAACATAGAACAATACTTTGCAGTAATAGCATTAGTATTTATGGATGGCTTTTTTGGTATTGTAGCTGGTATACGAAGAGAAGGTTTTAAGACGTATAAAGCTTTAAAAGTTATACGTACAGCTGTTACATGGTTAGTAATACTAACTGTAATCTTAATGATTGAAAAAGGTTTTGCTGGTACATCATGGTTATCTGAAACTATTATGGTACCGTTTATGGTATTTGAGCTTATCAGTGCTCTAAAAAATGCATCAATGTCTGGTTTTATAAAGAACGATCAGTTAAATCAGATACTAGATATTATAGATAGACATAAAGGAAAAAGAAAGTAATGGCAAAAACAATGAATCTTACAGGGTTTCAGCAACCAGCTAAAGTAACAAGACCTGGAGTGCATGCTAAAACCAAAACTTCTAAGAGTAAAAACTCTAGAAATTATAAAAAAGCTTATAGAGGACAAGGAAGATGAGAATAGTGTTAGCATTTCATTGGCCTCATGACAGATGCGCGTTAGGATGGGAGATATTATATTCTAATGAAGAAGAGAAAACAACAATCGTCACTATCTTTCTAGGTATAGTTACAGTAGAGTTAATGTTTTAATGGCGTACAATTATGCGTATATAAAAAAAAGAATCATAGATTTAAGAAATGAGTTTCATACTCTGACTCTTAAAGAAGCTGATTTATGGACATGGAAACATGTTGAATATTATCTTAATGATTTAGCTATACTCATAGAAGAACTAGATACAGAAATATCTACTACTATCCCTTCACCTGGTTTATTCTCACAAACTACAGATGGTCCTCTTATAACATTTGCTGATGGAGAAACTTCTGTTATATCATCAGGAATTGGTCAGTTATCTGTACCTGCTAATGGTTTTAAAAAAGGAGATGCTTTTAAACTAGAAATACATGGAGACATGGATTCTGGTAATAACCAGGATTTAAGAGTAAGATTAAATAACAATAGTATCCCTATAGAAGATATTACTATTACAGTAATTAGTACAACAGCTGAACATTTTAATCTTAGTACAACATTTACTGTAAGAGAAATTGGTCCTGCTGGCACTGGTATATTACTCAGTACAGGAGCTTTCTCGTATACTAAAACATCAAACCAAGAAAGTAGAGTTATACAATTTGATACAATAGACAATACAAATTTTGATACTACTTCTGATAGTGTATTAGATATTACATTTGAATGGTTAACAAATGATCCTACTAATGCTATTTATGTACAAGGGTTAAACTTGTATAAAATTTTCTAATTTGTATCTTTGATACATGGTATTAACAGACGGAGAGATTTTAAAGAATATTAAATCTGGTAACATTGTAATAGATCCTTTTGATACAAAGTATTTAAATCCTAATAGTGTAGATTTAACTCTTAATCGTGTATGTAAAATATACGATACTGATAAGTTAGATTGTAAGAAACCAAATCAAACTAAAACTTTTGCTATACCTGATGATGGTTTTGAATTACAACCAGGTGAATTGTATTTATATTCTTGTAACGAACGTATAGGTGTTAAAGAAAATATATGTGCTACTGTAATGGGTAAGTCAAGTCTTGGTAGACTTGGTTTAGATATACATGTATGTGCAGGATTTATAGATACCGGGTTTGAAGGATCTCTAGTATTAGAGATGAGAGTTATTAAACCATTAACTATATACCCTGATCAAAAAATTTGTCAAGTTAAGTTTGAGTATACAGTAGGTAAAGTATTAGAGAGTTACGATGAAAAGTCTGGTAGTAAATACTACAATCAATCAGGAGTTGTAGAAAGTCAGATGCATAAAAACTTCTAGGTTTTTTGTATCTTATAGGTAGGAGATTACATCATGACAGATCATAATGCTGAGGTGTTTAAAGCCAAAAGAAAACCAAAGAATCCTATCAAGTTTAAAATACAACTCAATGATGAACAGAAAGACGCTAAAAGTAAGATACTTGAGAATCCTATCACAGTTATTACGGGTGCAGCGGGCTCTGGAAAAACATTATTGGCAACTGCAACAGGATTAGATTTACTCTTTAGAAGAGAAGTAGAAAAACTTATTATAACTAGACCGGCTGTTCTTGCAGGAGAAGATCTTGGATTTCTTCCAGGAGATATTGCAGATAAGATGGACCCTTGGTTACAACCTATATATCAAAACTTCTATAACCTGTACGGTAAAGATAAGATAGATAAAGAAATTGCTGAGGGTAATATACAGATACTACCTATGGGTTACATCAGAGGTCTTACATTTACTAATACTTTTATAATAGCAGATGAAGTACAGAATCTTACACATAATCAAACAGAAGCTTTACTAGGTAGACTAGGTCGAGATTCTAAAATGGTTTTGTGTGGTGATATAGCCCAGATAGATTTAAGAAATAAGATGACTTCAGGTTTATCTTTTCTCAGAAGAGTAGAAGAACAAGTACCTGGTTTTGTATTTGTCACATTAAACAACAATCACAGACATGAGATTGTACAAAATGTGTTGGATGTATATAAACTATACTCAGACTAAGTTATAAACAACACCAGGGTTTAATCCAGTAATTCCAAATAAGTCTTTTTATCTTTTTCATTGTTTTAGTTAGCGATTTGCTCATCATCTGCAATAGAAGCTTTCTCTTTAAACATCTGTTTTAATTTTTCACAGTGTTGAAATGCTTCTTCATAGGTTTTAAAATGACCTATATTATTACCGTTTAGATAGACGCGGTATTCTTCTACACCGTTTCTCCATCCTTTAATGATTTCTGTATTCATTCTTCTTGTTTTATATCATAATAATAACTATCAGTGTCTTCAGCAACCCAGCGGTCACTTATATTTTCAACACTTGGTAATTCTAAATCTACAAGTATCTTTTTAGGATTTACAGGAAAGTCTTTTACTACCCAGTTAGAATCCTTCCAGAATAATCTATTGTTAGGCATGCATAATAAGTAACCATCATCAGCTACAAGTATGTGTCCACACTTATAATCTGTGGGTTCATTACTATAAGGATTATGGTACCAATCTACAGTAAACATATATGTAGCCCATACTGTAGTTTTATCTCTAAGTATAACTTTACATTTGTGACCTTCTAAGAAGTCATATTCTGTTATACTTACATTCTCACTAAAGCAATCCCAAAGTTGCTTAAAATGGAAAGGAATATCATTTACAGGCTCTTTAATGTATATCTCACTAAGGGGAACTCTAGATCTTACCATACCATAGTCAGTAATAACATGAAAGGTTAGTATCTTACCAGCTATACTTTGTATACCAAATGCATACACATTATCATACTCTGTATCAGATTCATCTCTTGTGAAATAAGAACGTTTTACTAGCGCTTTAAAATGAGGGATTGAATCATTTAAGATAGGCATCAATCAAATATAACAAAAAAGGACCAGTTTTCTGATCCTTCTTTGCCTAATTAAATCTTATGAAACACTAAAAAACAAACAATCAGCAGCTGCTTGTGATTCAATAATCAAATATATAACTTTTTTACTTCTCTTTCAAAATTTAATTTCAAATACTGAATTACTTTTTTCCAGAAGTCATCCTTTGATAATTTAAAACACTGTTCTGCATCAGCTAAACAGTTATCTAAAAGCTTGTCTTTAGGACAGAGTTTAGATTTATCTCTCATCATAATAATAGACTTATCATAAGCTCTAATTATAGTAGTCCGCTTTTCTCCATCCATTTGTATAGTTCTTCCTTTGTCTCTTTATTGCTTATACCAATAGCATCTTTTTTTAGTTGAAAGTATTGGTCTATTAGTTCTACAAAAGTTTCCTTAAGTTGTTTGTACTCTCTTTTAGATTCTTTTTTGTAAGCTCTTAAGTCAAGTTCTGCAGTTCTAATCTTTTGATGTTGAACAACAATATCACTATTCAATCCTTGTAGATGCTTTTCTAATTTACCTATATCGTTTTTTAACGATGCAATTATAGTATCTTTTTCCATTACAATAACTTAGTGGGCAATACGCTAAAATAAAACATATTGCCCATAGTTTAACAATTCAGGTTCTATATTTCTAATCTCTTTCTCTACAGCTTGGATATAGTAATCATAGTTAATATCTAGATCACTAGGTTTTTCTCCTTTGTATTGATTAAGAGTTTGTTGCAACCACTTACCAGATTCAGTTTGTATAACTCTACCATCTGGATTTTCTTTTGTGATCTTACAACCTTTATTAGAAATATAATACCTTATTATTTTAGACAGAGGTGTCTTTTCTACTTCGCCATTTACCATACATGTTTCATAAAATTTCCATAGACCTTTGGCTTTTACACCACCACAGAAATCAAATGTATTATTATGGTTAAGAATAAATTGTCTAACCGGAGTTCCTTTTACAAAGAAATCATACAGTGCTTTTCTAATAACAAGAAAAGATTTATTCTTATGCATAGCTAGACTTGAGAATTCAAATCTACCTTTGCATTTAGTAGGTGCATATAGATATTTACCTCCTCTACTGATATAGAGATATTCTGGTGTAGATTCTTTCATACTAAAATAAGTGTCTACATCTACTTCTCTATATGTATTTATACCAATATAATTATTTACATCACCTATAATCATCTTCTGATACTGATCGTGTTCTAGTTGTAATTTAGTTAGCTTCTCCCACTGAGCACATATATCAAGATATCTATCTTTCATATGTACAGGAATTAGCATCTCTAGACCATCTGTATTTTGCATTATAGGTTTAGATCCCGGAATACCTTCACTAAGCATTTCATATAACATCATCAGGGATAACTGACCGTTAATAGTAATACGCATAGTAAACTCTGGATCATAAAGAAAACTATTCTCATCATTACTTAAACCATAAGTACTGTTTAGAATAATTTTATATACATAATTTTTAGGATCTTTCTTAGGGATCTTCTTTCTCTCTTCAAAGAACCACTCATACTGTTCACAGAATTCTTCTTTAGGAATATGTGCTGGGGACCATTTATTTCTTATCGCCAAATTGGGATAAAACGAGGTAACATCTGAAGACATGATTATCATACCTTCTTTAGCTTCATAGATACCACCTTTAGCACCATGCACACCACCCAAACCAAAGTCTGTTTTTACTCCTCTATAGTCAATACTATAAGAGAATGCACCTTTAGTTTCATTAGCATCAATCTTAAGAGCTTTAAACTTCTCAAGAATACTTTGAAAGTCTGGAGTTTTAAATGAGATATAAGGGAGGATGATATCATTTACTTTAATTATATCTCTCTTGGTTCTCAGTTTATTTAGTTCCCATTTAGACATACCAATCTTTTCACTCAAGAAATATTTAAATAACTCTTTAGATATTCTTGGTTCTGATGCAGAGTACAAATCAATTTTATATTCATTTGTAAGTGCACCTCTTAGGTTTATCTGTGAAGAACTAAGCTCCATAATTTGTTTTGTGCTGAGTACGTCATTAACACAATACATGAGAATGAGATCTTGCTTTTCTCTTGTGTCAATAAGTTCAGTATGATGCAAAGGCATCTCTTCCATGTTCTCCCAGTCCATAGTGTATTGTATCCACTTAAGACTAGAAGACTTGGCAGGGTTATCCCAATGATTTAATTTGAATACGTCTAGCTGTTTAATCTTAAGCTTCTTTGGACCGTACTCTACAAATCTCTGCTGTCTAGCTGTTTCTATTACTTCTTGTGCTTTATTATAAAGCTTATCAGTAATGTACACATAGTCTTTATTCAGTAAGTCTTTATAGATTTCTATAATATACTGAATAATCTGACTGTCAAAGCTAAGACCATTAAAGGATATATGCCATTCTTTGTTGTCAATGTTCTGTTTCAAGAACTTCATTAAAGAAAGAAAATCATTTTGAAATCTAGATACAACAAAAGAATGCTGCTCTTCAGACTTGTAATGTATAAATACTACACAGAAAAAATCCTGCATAGTTTCTATGTCCATCACCCAATGATTCTTCTTCATAATTTACTTAGGGGTAAAAAAAGGGCTACCTTTTAAAGCAGCCCTCTTATTGTTGGTTTAGTTTAGTTACTTCAATTGTCCATCTGGAATGATAATTTGGGACTTATCTAAGTCTGTATCAGCTCCAGTTTCTTTTTTAAAGTACTGTTTGTAATCGTATGTACTGAAGTTATCACTGAACTTTTCTATAAATTCAACAATCTCTTCTTCTTCAATAATGTAATACTCCTGAAAAGATTCTAGTAATCTGCGCTCTTCTCTATAGTCTTTACCATTATTTCTTTTAGATACTTTCATACGTTGTACATCACCGTTGTCATCAAGACGTGGTAACATATGATAGCTCTGTTTTCTGTTTTTACTTACTACAGCAAGGACTCCAAGGTTTGCATCATAGATACATTCTACATATGGACAGTCACCTGTAATAGGGATTAATTTAAAAGTTTTAGCATCATTCCAAATGGATGATACCATTGTCATACTTTTCTGCATAGTTACAAATCAAATAATTAAATCTGGTATTTTCAAATTTTCTTCTGTTAATTTTAGGGTTTCTTTATCTAAGTCAAATGGAGCACATAGTTCTCCTACTTCTTTAAGAAGCTTTACATCTACGTTAAGTAGTTTAGCATATACATCATAGTAATCTTCAGGGTAAAGATAACTCATAACAAACTCATAGCTGGTTGAGTTCTTACCGTAATAAGATTCAAGTTTATCTTTAAACTCTTTAGATGTATAAGAATACTTACCGTTTAGAAATAAATTATAATCACTTCTGATATCATCAAATGTAAAGATGTACAATCCTTTATTATCATTTGTAAGCATTACATTATCAAACTTTTTGTTTCCAAATAGTTTAGCTTTCTCAAATGATTTAAAGTCCTTGTTATCTTCTAACTCATAAAGACAGATTAGTTTTCTATCTTCTGGTTTAATAAAACCTTCCCAAGCAATATAAGTTTGTTCAGGAAGAATCTTACTACCTTTTCTGATATCCAGCATAGGATACAAGAATATCCTAGACTTCTGGAAATATTTCTTATGCAATCTTTCTACTGTCATAAATACATTTTTTCTTTTATTAGTTCATAAGGTAAGCTGTAATCATCATTAGATAAATGATAGTTAGCAACTTTTAAAGCAAGTTTGGTTTTGTTGTACCATTCAGTAAAAGTAATAATACCTACAGGAAAAATATAATGCTGGTTATATTTATCTATGACAACAAAGTTATGTTGTATTTCATAATCTAGTTGTTTTTCTTTCAAGTATTCTTCAACTAGCATAGTATAAATACCCATTTGCATCCAGTAATTATAATACTCTACTGTATCTTTAAAGTCAAGTAGAGATTTACCTGTAGTCTTCACGTCATTAATGATTGCAGTTTTATCTGCATGATTAATAACTAAGTTATCTATTATACCTTTTACACCAGGAAACACATAGTCATCTAATTTATAAGCTAACTTTAGCTCGTTATAAACTTCTATGTGTGTATCAAACTCTGAGTGTTCAAGTTGAAGAACTTGTTTTACTTCTGGGTCCTGTATCATGTTTTCTAAAGCTTGCTTCACTTTATTTACAGTACTGCTATCTACAACAGTCTTTTCTTTACTGCTAAAAACAAACTCATGATAGTTACGGTTATCATCTGTAAAGAACTTCTTAATCCTTTGTTCATCGGTTTTCAACGATTGAAGATAGTTCATGTTTTGCATTATAGATAACACTTCAGTTTCTAGATCGTCTAGTTTTTCTACATCAGGATAGTCTTTACAAAGTCTATCAATAATAATTTTTACATTGTCACTAGGTAGTTTATCCATAGCAACAATAAATTGGTTATCAAAGTTCTCAGGTTCAAGTAGAAGGCAGTGTAATATTCTGCCCTCTACCATATATGAATCTAACCTGTCTTCTTTCTCACCAAGTATGTAATGGTTGTAAAATAAGATAGGACTATACAATAGTTTGTTTAGTCCACTGTAACTGAAATAATACTCTTCTTTCTTAAACGAGCTCATCTTCTACTTTTTTACTTTCTAGATTTTCTTTACTCTCTTCAAGATATTTCTTAAGCTGATCTGTAGCTGTTATTCTTTCTATCTTAAAGTATCGTGATGCTACACTATAGTTCATATCTTTCTTTATATCTTTTAAGAAATGTTCTATGTGTTCCTGCTTAAGAACTTTTAGAGTACCTAGTATGTCAATGATATCATTATAATATAAACTAGTTACAAATAGATAATCTTTACTATTTCTAACAGGTTTAATCTTTTCATCTAGAGTATTTCTAAGTGCTTTGAAATTTACATGATTAAAAGCTTTATGCCATCTTATACCTTTGTTATCATTAATTAGTTTAAGAAATAAGAAGAAGTTACTTTCTACATCTAGATTAGTCATGGTTTCCATAGCTAGTTCTTGAGATGCTTCATCAGACTTTAGCATTTGATCCAATCTTTTGTACATGCTCTCAGTTAAATCTGTCTTAGCAGCAACTTGTTTTAGTATACAAGTAGCAGATGTAAGCGTCTTACCTGATGTTTCAACATGTTCTAAGAAGCATAGAAATTCATCTATTTCAGGATAATTTGCTTTAAAATTTACATGCTCATAATGATAATTATTAACAGCTTCTCTATAGTTCGCATTATTTTGAACTAGATTACTCATTCCTCTTGTAAGTAAAGTGCTTACAAAAGTTTCTATCAAAACACTTGTATTAGTACTTTCAATAAGTTCTTTCTGTTCTTCAGAAATGATATCTTCTATATTTAAATTCAGAGTACTAAAAATAGTTTCAAGGTTTGAATAATCTAAACATCTAAAACTAGCAGTCCAAGTCTGAGTTTTAGTATTCTTCTCAAATGTTTTCTCATCAATCACTACAATATTAGCAGCATCTACAGATCTTTTAGTTTTGAATCCTACTTCATCACCTTTGTCTTTAAACTTATAACGAGGTACACTAACGCCAGGGACAAAATATACATTGTCCCCAGCTTTAAGTGTAACATCAGTTATGTTTAAGTCTTTATATTTAGGCTCTTTGATGTATTCTTCAGTAAATGCTTTGATGAGAGGTTCATCGTCATAGAATAAATCATCTAATGCTATCGTGTTACCACTATACAATTTAGATTCTATTCTATTCTGGTGATATTTATTAAATCTTAATATTACTCTTTTTGGATAATTCATAATTACTTACTTGTTAATTCTAAAATTTCTTCTTTCAACAACAACTTTTGAAATTTGCGTTTAGCATCTTTCATCAAGTTTCTAATAAACATATATTTAAGGTCCACACTAAGTGCATCTGATGTAGTAATTTTCTCTACCTTCTCAAGATATTTATCATCAATCTTGTTAGTCTTAGAGAAGTTCACACTGTAATTTACAATACGTGTAGCAAGAATACTTGCTATATCTGCACGGTAGTTATCTTTACTTCCGATAACATTTATTAATCTTTCAACTGCTGTATCTGCAGTAATACCATCTTTCATAATTTCACTAGGATGTGGTAGCTGGTCAAGCTTGTTATGAATAAATGTAGTAAACAACGTAGTTGCTTCAGGTCCAATACTACCTTCACCAATCATTTGTACCATAGGTAGCTGATCTGCAAAGTTCTCAAACCCGGATATAGAGTTAAAGAATGTAGTAATAGAACGAGGATTAGTTTTATCTCCTATTAGTTCTGGATGCTTAAGTACAAAGTTAATACAACGGTTATCCATACTAACTTCTTCTGCCCACTTAGCCCAACAGTCTACGTCAAACTTCAGCTGGCAAGAAATAAATCTAGTCTTCTGTGCTTCATCCATAGATGTAACTTGATAGTCACCGTTATCTGGATTAGTGGTTAGTACAATGTGCCAATCTTCAGGAAGCTTCCAAGAATAATATTCCTGTGTATAGATTAAATCCATACAAGCTTGCATCATGATTTGGCTACCACGTGTGTAGTCGTCAAGCAATAAGATACCACCATTAGATTTACCAGATATCCACTCAGGTGGAGCATAAGAAGTTCTCTTAAGTCCTGTTAGTTTAATATTAGGATCTTTAATAGCTCTTTCTGCTTCCATTTCACTTACCCATTTAGTTTTTGCTACTCCATCTAGATTTTTACTAATCTGAAATTCTTTAAG
>Ga0102957_1000187_pt1 | contig 17905 bp, 10 predicted proteins | sample SalPon2_A_H2O_MG_2_FD_84517 | JGI IMG/M metagenome (GOLD analysis project Ga0102957, IMG submission 84517) | Salt pond water microbial communities from South San Francisco under conditions of wetland restoration - Salt Pond MetaG SF2_A_H2O_MG | ecosystem: Environmental > Aquatic > Non-marine... | reverse complement strand
ATAAGTATACTCAATAGTAGTGTTCAAAAAGGTTTTTACACTAAAGATTCCATCTAAACTAATTGCTTTTAAATAATTCTGAAAAGTATAATTTAAATCAGCTTTGGTGCCAATACTGAAAAATTGCAATCCTTTTTTATTAATAAAATTCTGATATTCGTGAAAAAATGTTCCCCAACGGCGATTATTTTTTACCACAAATCCAACATTTGCTTGGTATTCCGGGGTAATGTTTCGGTAGTATATATAGGATTTCCAATGTTCCGTATTTCGATATAATTGAAAATAGAAAGCACTACCACCAAACTTTTCTTTGTTTAGAGCTACAGATCTTCCTAAAATAGCATCCTGACTATCTATCCAATTAGCTTCAGGCTCTTGATTGAAGTTAGCAAGTAGTTCGTAGGTTAACCTCCAGTTTTTTGAGATTAAAAACCAACCGTCTGTTCCGAATAAGTTTCCATAGCCTCCTTCTTTGTAGTAACGATTTGTGGTGACTAATCCCAATCGCGTATTTTTATTTACCAATCGTTGATACCTCAATACATTAACAAAGGATTCTCCTCCTTGTCCTATATAAGAACGGTCTTCTCCTGCAATTTGATAAGGGGAGTTTTGATCCAATGCAGTTAAAAAATAAAGTCTAGATTTTTTAGCTTGACTTAATAACTTAGAAGAGACCAAGGGGTTATTTATTGATCGGGAATAAAATGCACCATCAGTAAAATTTACAATATCTGTTCCTCTATTAAAAAAAGGTCTCCTTTCAGGATATTCTAATGCAAAAGAGGAATTCACATCTATTTGTGTTACGTCAGCTTCTACTTGAGAAAAATCAGGATTAATGGTAATTTCAAGACCACTATTTTTACTTAGATCCAGGTTTAAACCGAGTCCAAGATTGGGTTTAAATTTATCGTAATTAACGGGTGTATTTATTGAAGGTCTTTTACCGCTTAGATTCCCTGAAACATAGGGTAAGAGTTCGATTCGTTTTTCAATTGTTATGTCGTTTAAAATAAGAACTTCACTTGTCTGACAAACTTGACATGGATTATTTCGATCAAAGGTTTGGTTCTGTACTTCAATTTCTACATTTTTTTCATTAAAATATTTTCTTGCTAAACTAAAATGCCATTTTTGGTCTTCTCCATTGGGAAAAGGCAGTGAAGAAAAAGGGATTTTGTATTCAACCTGAAAGCCATCTGAAACAATTGAGCCAGCAGTTTCAAAATCCATATTAAAGCTACCGTCATATCGTTGGTCGTCGGTTAAGGCATTAATTGCTCGAACGTCAAATTGGCTTCCGAAAGGATTTGATACAAGAATATAGTTGTTACGACCATCGGCATAGGTATCAAAGCGAACGGTTACGATATCATCCTGACGGTACATGGCAAAATCATCTCTGGAACGTACTGAAGCCCTTACATTGGTGGGATCATCAAAGGCATGAAAGCCAATATATAAATCAGTTGCTGTATACGTAATGTAGGCGGTAGTTTTCTTCTTTGAAGGACTATTATTCCCTGGATTTATTTCAAAGTTTAATTCTATTGGAGTAGCATTTTCCCATTCATTTGGGGAAAGTTTTCCATCAATTATAATCTCAGAATTATTAAGTTTTTTGGGTTGGTATTCATTCTGGCTAAGACTTAGTTGAAAGCTAAAGATTGTAAGAATAAAAACTTTTAAAAAGTCCGTTTTTTTCATAAAAACCCAAATTAATCATCAAATATAAGTAAGCAATTTCTTAGTAATGCGAAAAAATGGGAATAGTAACAATTTTTAATAAAAAGTTTTCGTATTCTCGTAGCATAAAACCACTTATGGAAACTGATAAAAAATTAATTGGTAATCAAGAATGGTGTTCTTTTAAATCTATAAATATTCCTTTAATTAAAGCAAGAATAGATTCAGGAGCAAAGACATCCTCTATTCAGTCTACTAATATCAAACGATTTAAAAAAGGGAAGGACCTTTGGGTTTCTTTTGATGTCAATCCCATTCAAGACAACCTCAGCATAGTTTTGCGATGTGAATCTAAAGTTATCGATGTTAGAATTGTGAAAAGTTCTTCTGGAATTACAGACAAACGCTATGTTATTAGAGAATTTGTGACTATCGGAGAGGATTCTTTTGAAATGGAACTCACTCTTGCAAACCGAGATGGGATGGATTTTAGAATGCTCTTGGGAAGAGAAGCAATGGAAAATCGTTTTTTGGTAGACCCTTCAAAACGATTTTTATCCGGTTCTGTTTCACAAGAAGATATCGATAAGTGTTATAGTCATTTACTTCATGAAAAGTCAGGATTAAGTATTGGGTTACTCGCTACAGACAAGTCATTGTATAGCAACAAACGTTTGATAGAGGCAGGAAAGGCAAGGGGTCATGAAATGTATTTTTATAACATACAACAATGTTATATGCGTTTAGATACAGTCACCCCGGAGGTGCGCTATCGAGGAGGAAGTATTATTCAGGATTTGGACGCCATTATTCCAAGAATTAGACCCAGTATGACATTTTACGGCTGTGCACTTCTCCGACAATTTAACTCGATTGGAACGTATTGTTTAAACTCTGATACCGCCATAACACAATCAAGGGACAAGCTTTATTCAAGTCAACTTTTTTCGGGCAATGATATTCAAATTCCAATTACTGGATTCGCTAAATCACCTCTAGATACAAAAGATTTGATCAGTATGGTAGGAGGGTCACCTTTAGTGATTAAATTGTTGCAAAGTGCTCAAGGGAAAGGAGTGGTTTCTGCAGAAACAGATAAGGCCGCAGAAAGTGTAATCAACGCCTTTAAAAGTCTTCAAGCAAACATACTTGTACAGGAATTTATAAAAGAGGCAGCAGGAAAAGATTTACGTTGTTTCGTTGTCAACGGGAAGGTGGTAGCATCCATAGAGCGGACAGCACCAAAAGGGGAGTTCCGTTCCAATATTCACATGGGAGGCACTGCCAAAAAAGTAAAAATTTCACTCGAAGAAAAAAGACTAGCAGTTAAGGCTGCCAAAATCTTAAATCTTGCAGTAGCGGGAGTAGATATTATTCGTTCCAACAAAGGACCGCTCTTATTAGAAGTAAATTCTTCTCCAGGACTTGAAGGGATTGAAACTGCAACAGGGAAAGATATTGCCAATGAAATGATCATTGCCATAGAAAAAAAGTTAAAGTTTAAACGAACATAGTGAATAGCACAAGGCAGATTCTTTTTTTATGATTGACAGAAAAATAGCCTTTCGAATTCGAAAAACACATCGTTATTTAGGATTGCTCATCGGAATTCAATTTTTAGCATGGACTATTTCTGGATTATATTTTAGTTGGACGGATATTGATGAAATTCACGGAGATTTATTTCTAAATCCAAACAGGAAAGCTGAAAGTTTTCAGAATCTTCTTCCTCTAGACAGTATTCCACAGTCCATTGAAACAATTCAGCTGGTGACCCTGGATTTACAACCATATTATTGGATAAACAAGAGTCGGTTGTACCATGCTCGGACTGGAGCTATAAAGGAACAGATTTCAGATTCTGAAGCTATTAGAGTAGCCCAAAAGTATTTGATTGATGGTCTAAAAGTGAAGAAAATTGAACTCATTCAAGAAACTGATTCACATCACGAGTATAGAGGAGGCTCCTTGCCTGCTTATGCAATTCATTACGATCATCCTGATTTATTAGTAGCCTATATAGATGCGAGAAGCGGAATGTTCCATAAGGTTCGCCACCAAAGTTGGCGTTGGTTTGATTTTTTATGGATGAGCCATACCATGGATTATCAGGGGAGAGACGATTTTAATAATTTACTCCTCAGAGTTTTTTCACTGTTTGGGGTATTCACAGTATTGAGTGGCTTTGTTTTATGGGCAACGAGTTCGCCTACCCTTATTAAATGGACAAAAAAGTTCAAAGTTAAATCTTAGTTAACTAGTTATCTTGTAAAACACAGCTTACTATAATCCTTCCAAAAGAATAATTTTAATCCAAAGAAAGTTTTCCTGAGAATGCTTAATTTTAGAATCAGAAAATAAGCCTATGGAATACCTTTTAATTGCCTTTTCTTTCATTACACTCCTCTTGCTTAGCCTCCAGTTTTTTAAAAAAAGTACGGATAATTTTTCTTCCATAGAAAATATTTTTAAAACACTAATTCAAAATGAATTTGTCCTTAACAGAGAAGAGCTTTCTAAAAATTTAAAAGAAAATAGAACTGAGTTAATACAAGCCATAGAGCGACTCAATGAAACTCTTTCCAAAAAAGCCAAAGATGATCGGGAAGAGCTCCGAAATACCCTAAAAGATTTTGAAGAGGCCTTTTCTAAAAATGTTGAGAGCTTTAATAAGCTTCAGAAGGAAAAGTTTGATCAAATGAAATCCAAGCAGGATGAAATGATCAAAACTACCGAATTACGTTTGGAGCGAATGCGGGAAACGGTAGACGAAAAACTTCATAAAACACTTGAAGAACGTCTTGGCAAATCATTTGAAATGGTTACCAAACAGCTTCTTGTCGTACAAAAGGGTTTGGGAGAAATGCAAACTATTGCCTCTGGAGTTGGGGACTTGAAAAAAGTGTTGATGAATGTTAAAACCCGAGGAGTATTGGGAGAAATTCAGCTTGGAAATATTCTAGAAGAGATCATGGCTCCTGAACAATATGAGACCAATGTGAAAACCAAAAAAGGGTCAGATGCAATGGTAGAATATGCAGTAAAACTTCCTGGCAAGGGACTGGATGAAAAAGCAGTATACCTGCCCATTGATGCAAAATTTCCACAAGAAGATTATCTTCGTTTGCAGTCTGCTTATGATGCTGGAGACTCAGTCGCTGTTGAGGTTTCTTTAAAGGCTTTGCTTCAATCCGTCAAAAAATTTGCGAAGGACATTTCCTCAAAATATATTGACCCTCCAAATACTACAGATTTTGGTATAATGTTTTTACCTGTAGAGGGACTGTTTGCAGAAGTTGTTCGTCAGCCGGATATGATTGCGTTTCTTCAAAGAGAATATAAAATTGTAGTAACAGGGCCTACGACTTTAGCAGCGATGCTTAACAGCCTCCAAATGGGCTTTAAAACACTTGCTATTCAAAAGCGTAGTAGTGAGGTATGGAATGTTCTAGCTTCTGTAAAGAAAGAGTTTAATACTTTCGGGGGTGTACTTGAAAAAGCTCAGAAAAAAATTAATGAAGCTAATAATGAGATTGAAAACCTGGTTGGGACCCGAACACGTATTATGCAGTCTAAATTAAAAAATGTAGAACAATTAGAATTGGGACCCGAATCGAAGGATGAACCTCCCTCTTTGCTCAATCTGAATCCTAAAGAATAAAAACACTATATCTCTAAGTGTTGTTCTATAGTTTGTTTTAATACATTAACCTCTTGAACACCAGATTGCTTCCAAAGCACTTTGCTTTCTCGCATCAGCATCAATGTAGGAACCCCTCGAATTTGGTATTTGGATGCTACTTCAGGATTTTTATCTACATCTATTTTGATGATCCGAAGATTTTCTCCCATCTTTTCTTTTAGTTGTGTTAAAATTGGAGGCATCATTTTACAGGGACCACACCATGTTGCATAAAAATCGATCAATACCGGTTTGGGATCTTGAATGATTTGTTGAAATGTACTCATAGTAAGAAGTTTAAAAAGACCAATTGGAATACCCTCCTTTTAAATCATATATCTGACTAAAGCCCATTTTTATTAGAAGGCTTGAGGCACTTTTACTTCGGTTTCCAGACTGACAATACAAATAAACAGGAATTTCTTTATTAAGTTTAGATGCACCTTGTTCAAAAGCTTTACTGTTAAATAAATCCATGTTTTTAGCTCCTTTAATATTTCCGGCGGCAAATTCATGAGGTGTTCGAACATCTATTAGTTGTATTGGCTTTTTTTGAATAGCTTTCTTGAACTCAGAAGATGGCAATACACTTATTTTATTGTTATCAGATCTAGATTGAAATAAATTACTTAGAAACATTTTATTCTATTTTAGAATACAAATTTATCACCTATCATAAATCTGATGGTAACATAAGATACACAAGACTCAGGACACGTTCATTTTTAAGGAATTGTATGCTATGAGGTTATTTATTCCGAAGCAATTTTTCGAAGACTAAAAGACTACCTTGGTTTTGCGAGACTAAAATAAGTTTTTTCCCATTTTGGAGTGTAATAAGTTCCAAATCTCTTGCATCACCAAAAGCATAAAATCCAGTTTCCTGTGCATTATTAAATTTGATTGATTGGTCTAAATTCATGATTCCTCCTTGGAAGGCATCAGAATCACCCTCAAATGGTGGGCCTCCTAAATCATTACCAACTACAAAGACCACTTTTTCACCTTCTATTTCTGCACTAAGAAAATCATTTATAGGACCCCATTGCATTTCTTCAGGTAGATTTGAGAATCTAAACTTCCCTTCTCCCATGTTTTCAGCCCACATAGATTCATCAAATTTTGCAGAAAGGAGTGAATCTTCATCTATTATATTTTGTTCTTTATAGTAGCTTAAATTTGCGTTTGAAAAAGCACTGTAAGAATTAAATTCCTGTCTAAATACGGGACTCTGCTGGGTCAGGTTATCCCAAAACTGAGTTGGGTACATATCCCAGTTTCCGTTATTGTCTTTTTGGCTACAGAACATTAAGGGATCTACTTTGCCATTGCCATCTATATCTTGAGTTGAAATTAGCAAAGGCGTATTCTCACTGATTGAAAGCATATTGTTCTTTCCAAGATTTCCCAAGAGTATATCTTGGTCGCCATCGTCATCTAAATCTAAAAGTTGCACTGTTCTCCAAAGGCCAGTAGTTTCTGATAATACTGATTTTTGAGCAATAAAACCCTCCGGTAGATTTAAGAAAACTTGTACTCCAGTATATTCACCAACAATAACTAAATCTGCTCTGCCGTCTTGATTGATGTCTCCCCATTGTGCATCGTTTACCATTCCTAGAGATTCTATCAAGGGAAAGACTTTAGGGCCAACAGATTTAAATTTTCCAGATGTATTCTCCAGTAAAAAACTTTCATCTGCGAGAGGAAATGCATTTGGTTTGTTTTTTCCACCTATAAATAAATCCATATCACCGTCAAGATCATAATCAAATGGTCTGACTACGGCTCCATTGGAATAGATTACTGGGAGATTTCCCTTTGATATTTTAAAGTTTCCTTTCCCATTATTTAGGAGAAGACGATCTTCATGCTTTGCTCTTCCTGAATCTTCCATATTCCCTCCTGATACTAGATACAAATCTAGATCACCATCTTGATCAGCATCAAACAAGGCAATGCTTTCTATTTCGTAAGCCTTATCACTTGCTGACGTAAAAAGATCTTGTGCTTTGAAAGAATTCTGTGTTGTCTGAAAGTAGATTACAGGGGAAAAATCTGAGGAACTGCCAATAATAAAGTCCTCTTTATAATCACCGTTAAGATCACCAACCGCTAAACATGGTCCATTTTGAGACAGTTTATGTGGGATCAGCCTTTGATTAAAAAAATCCTGCACATTTTTTTCCTGATGCAGATAGTCTATGCCGTATTTGGAAGCTACTTGTTCATAGGTTTTCTTCACTATTTTATTGACTAATGGGAAAGCTAATTTTTCTGGATTTTTGGCATCCTTTTGATGAAAAACATGTCTTTTATTTAATTCCGGATTTTTGATTTCGGAATAGTTACCGTCAGGCCACATGATTTCAATCACAGATGCTTGACTTTTAGTGCCAAGTCCAAAGTAAAGAATTGGATCTACTGAAGACATATATCCCCTGGAGAGTTGTTGTTCTTGAAATTGAATTTGACCTTCTTCCATACGTAAAACAACTTTTGCCCCAAGCGCATTTGGATTTTGTTTTGAGCCTTTTAATTCTATTTGAAGGTAATTGGGTTTTTGTTCGTTTGCTAAAAGGGTATTTTCAAATACAAAAGCTTTATCATTTATATTATTTACCACATAGTCTAGATCTCCATCAAGATCCAAGTCACTCAGAACTGCACCATTTGAGAAAGAGGGAATTTTCAATCCCCAATCTGAAGTATTATCCTCAAAGGATTGATTACCATTATTTTTAAATGCATAATTGGGTATTTTAACAATCGGTATGGCATCCAATAACTTAGGGATTGGTGTAAAAGGACCTGCGTCTAATTTATAGTTAGCAAAATCCATATCCGTGATATCTCTTGGAAATCCGTTGGTTATCAATAAGTCTCTATCACCGTCATAATCGACATCAAAAAAAAGTGGTGCCCAACTCCAATCGGTTTGATAAATTCCAGCAAATTGTCCAATTTCTGAAAAAGGCAATTCAGTTCCATTATTTTTGAAAAGCATGTTACGCATATGCTGATCTTGATACCCCCACTTTTTATTAAGGATATTTTGAAAAAACGAACTTTTTGCAATGGTTGTTTTCCTTCTTTGATGAGATTCTCCAAGCATATCTAGAGTCACGATGTCGGTATAACCGTCATTATCAAAATCTGCTGCATCAGATCCCATTGAAAATTTACTTTGATGCAATATTTTTTCGTCAATTTGATTTTTAAAGGTTCCGTCTTTTTGATTTATATAGAGTAAATCATTTGTCAGGTAGTCATTTGTTATATATAGATCTGTATAGCTGTCTTTATTTACATCTAGAGGGGTTACACTAAGTCCATATCCTTCTATTTTAATTCCAGCTTGAATAGTAACGTCTATAAATTGACCATTCCCTTGATTTTGATACAATCTGTCGTTGCTACTTGCAGTTCCGTCTATTATTTTTTTTCTGTAGTTTGTTGGGATTGTTTCGTTTTGTTCATTATTTAAAACATAAAGGTCTAAATCCCCATCGTGATCATAATCTAAAAATGCAGCTCCCATACTGTTTCTATCATCATCAACTCCGTACTTTATTGCTTGTTCTTCAAAAATTGGCACACCAGTTTCATCCAGTCCTTGACTTACAAAAAGCTTATTTGTTCTATTTATTTCATTCATTGCACCACAAACGTATATGTCCATGAGCCCATCTTCATTGATGTCTGCTACAGCAACTCCAGTAGTCCAAAAATCATTCGTTTTTAAATTAGCTTGGGTAGTAACGTCTTTAAACTTTAATTTTCCTTGGTTTAAATACAAGCGGTTTGAAACCATATTCCCAGTAAAGAAAATGTCTGGCAATCCATCTTTATTAAAATCTGAGATTGCTATTCCCCCTCCATTGAAAATATATTCGTTTGTAAGAATATTAAAATCATCGGTTTCAGTAATTGTATTTTCAAAATCTATTTTTGTTTTCGATACATCTAGTAGCTTAAACATTGGTTCTTTTTTTTCAGAGCAAGAAGTTAATCCGATCAAAAAGAGTACTATTAAAAAATATTTTTTTTGAGAATACATATGATAGGGGTTTAAAAAAAAAGCCGCGGAGTAAATATACTCCACGGCTTTTAACTTTACAAGTCTTAAGACCTAGTAATTAGGATCCTGAGTCAAAGTTGGTTCACCTTCTAAGAATGATCTATCAATTGCATAAGTTGGAATTGGATAAAATTCATTTTTAGGAGAGGTAAATTTCTTTCCTTGAAGATAAATTCTGTATTTAGATTCTCTTGCTAAATAGTCATTTAACACTTCACTCTGAATACCCCATCTCTGTAAGTCAAAGAATCTGTTACCTTCCATTGCAGTTTCCAAACGAGTTTCATAACGAACCGCTGTTCTTGCAGTTGCTTGGCTTGTCCATGCAGCAGTATATTCACCTACATTGTAGTTTGCTCCTGGACTACCCGTTAAAGTGTATTCCGGACGCGTAGCACCTTGTGTTGCACCAGGCACAAATCCATCAGGATTTGCAGCTCTTGCTCTCAATCTGTTTACAAGTGCTCTTGCTTCTTCAAGTTTCCCTAATTCTACTTTAGCCTCAGCTGCCCATAGGATAACATGACCTAACCTCATGATTCTAAGGTTATTAGCAGAAAGGTTACCCCATCCACCTACACCAAATCCTTCTGGCTCAGCAACGTGCTTCTTAGAAAAGTATGGTCCTGCATAAGTAAGGTCACGAATGTAATCTACCTGCATGATGTGGTGGTTTTTGTATAAAATACCTGGACGACCTACTGTGTGGTCTAAACGTGGATCTACTGAAGGATCTCCGATAGGCTGACCGATATTGTCTCCTGTTGGATTAGTGATATGGTTGGTTTTCCAAGATTCGTCAAGGAGTGGTAACCCATTGGCATCAGTTTGGAAAAAGTCAACTAAATCCTGAGGCGCTTGCAAGAACCCACAACATCCCCAAGGAGCAATGTAAGGGTGTGCCAATCCGATTTCTGCATTTGAAGCATTGGCATCAGCACTAGAAACCGCATATTGAACCTCAAATATAGATTCTTTGTTATTTCTTGTAGCAACCAAATAGTTGTCTTCAAACTTTTCAACTAGTTCAAAAGGACCGTTATTGATGATATCCATCAAGATAGGTTCCGCACCAGCCCAATCAGATTGGTAAATTTTAGCTTTCGCCAAGTACGCTTTTGCAGCCCAACTTGTCGCTCTACCAATTTGACCTTGCGTAGCAGGTAATGCCGAAGCAGCATCAGAAAAGTCTTGCTCAATTTGAGACCAAATCTTTCCAGTGTTTGGAACTTTAGAAGCATCCAAATTATCAAGGCTGAAGTTTTCACTACCTACATACTTAGGTGTACGATACATCTTCTGCATTTCAAAGTGTTGCCATCCTCTAATGAATTTAGCCTCTGCAATAATTTCTGCTTTTCTTGTTGCAGTTAAATCCTCTGCTTCTTCAGCACTTAAAATAACATCATTCGCACGAGCTGCCCCCCAGTAACCTGAGCGCCACTTATCGCGGTTGTGTACGTTAAAAGTGTTAAAGTCATAGGTCTCAATAAACGAGTGTTCTGGTTGATCCCCAGCATCCGTTCCTTTAAGCGCATCATCTGAAGAGATCGATCCAAAGATCCAAGCCCAAGTAGAGTAGTACCAAGTACCTCCACCATCCATACCGTATCCACTAAGGGTACTGTATGCAGAAATCAATTTTCCTTCTACTCCATCTGCATTAGCTAATGCAGGTCCTGAAAGAGACGCTTGTGGCTCTTTCGTCAAAAACTCATCATCACATGCAACAGTAAATGCAAAGATTGCAAATGAAGCTACAAATAACGTTTTTAGATTTTTCATGTTTTTTACAGTTTATAAATTAAAATAAGGATATGTTCAATCCAACGATAAGTGTTTTAGACACAGGCATAAATCCTCCGTCATATCCTAATTGAATATCATTACCAGTTTGTATCTCAGGATTCAAACCAGAATAGTTTGTGATCGTGAACAAGTTCTGTCCTTGTAAGTAAATCTGACCTCCACTAATTCCTAAAGCAGTGTTGATAGCATCATCAAAGCTATAAGTCAATTGGATGTTTCGTAATCTGAAGTAAGAAGCGTCTTCAATTAAATAAGAAGAAGTTCTACTACTGATCTGATCATTTGCATCCATAATAGGAGAAGTCGCATTTGGATTCGCAGCAGTCCACTGTGCTCTTGGAGCCGATGGATTGCTAGGTTGCCATGCTTCTGTCAACGCTCTAGTTGAACGGTTTCCTTGGAAGGTGTTAAAGTCAGCAAAGTATCTTACGTAGTTATATACATCGTTCCCTTGAACTCCGTTTCCGAAGATGTTTAGGTTGAAGTTTCTGTACGCTAGATTCAAGTTGATTCCGTATACAAAATCAGGGTGAGGATTACCAATGATTGTTCTGTCATCATCGTTAATTTCTCCGTCACCGTTTATGTCAGCATACTTGAATTTACCAGGAGCATTGTACCCTGTGCTACCATAAGGAGCCCAAGCATCAGCTTCTGCTTGAGATTGGAAGATCCCAAGAACTTCGAATCCATAGATAGAAGAGATTGGATCTCCTACAGCAGTTCTTGTCAGTGCAGGAACCCTTCTGTTTGATCCAAAAATAGGTGTGTCAAACTCATCAAGTTTTTTAACCTCGTTACGGTAAGAAGAAATGTTACCTCCAAGTGTTATTTGTAACTCACCTACATCTTTTGTCCAATCCATCGCAAAATCAATTCCTTCGTTGTACATCTCACCAACATTTACAGCAGGTGCTCCAGCATCTCCAGCAGAATATACTACAGGTACTGTCAAGAGTAAGTCAGAAGTTGTTCTGTTCCAAAGGTCAAATTCTACTGAGATCGCTCTGTCGAATAAAGTTGCATCAAAACCGAAGTTGTTAGATACAGTAGCCTCCCACTTCGCATTTGGATTTCCAAATTGAGAAGGATCATATCCTAGAGTTGCAGAAGAACTGCTTCCGTCGATTGGGTAACCAGAGTTATAAGAAGAAGATCTAAACTGCGTATAAGCATTGTAGTCTCCAATAGACTGGTTTCCTGTTTTACCCCAACCGTATCTGAATTTTAAATCATCGATAAAGCTGATTCCAGACATAAAGTTTTCTTCAGACATTCTCCATCCTAAACTAAATGCAGGGAAAAATGCACTGTTCGTTGCTGATTTAAACCTTGAAGAGGCATCATTACGTACTGTAACCTGTGCTAAGTATTTTCCATCATACTGGTAGTTTGCTTGAACAAACTGAGACCATAATGAAAAGTCTTTAGAAATGTTACCGTAGTTACCTGCTGTACCTTGGTTTCCTAAATCTAGGTATGAGATAATATTCGTCGATTGGAATGGGAATCTTTGTCTAGATGCGCCAAAATATTCTCCAAATCCTTCAATCGCTTCTACTCCTACATAAGCACTAACATCATGAACATCGTTGAGTACTTTTGCCCAAGAAAGGGTGTTGGTCCAAGTCCATTCATAATCCCAAGAAGTTGCACTTCTTTGGCTATTGATAAAGTTTCCTTCAACATATTCTGGCTGAGGTCTTCCGATATCTTTTACTTGATTTGTAGTTAAGTTAACACCAAAGCTAGATTTGAATTTAAAATCTTCTGCTATAGTAAGCTGTGCATATACATTTCCAAAGGCTCTACTTCTTCGTGTACGGTCATCTTGATTTCTGAATTGGCTTGCATAAGGGTTATAGTTATTCCCTAAGTTCAAACCTCTACTTCCTGCAAAGTTTCCTGCGATATCGTAGTTTGGTAATAAAGGATGGTGCTTATAAGCTCCAGATACAGCATTTTGCTCACCGTCATTTCCGTATCCACCAAATCTGTTATCTAAAGAAAGTGTAAAGTTTTCTCCAACTTCCAAACGATCTCCTAATGTTTTTGTAGAAGAGTTTAAACGGATCGTCGCTCTTTTATACCCTTGGTACTTTATAACCGCATCTTGACTAAAGAAAGTTGCGTTGAATGCATACTGAGAAGTTTCTGTAGCCCCACTTGCATCTATAGAATGCTGACTCATTGGCGCATTCGCCTGTGTCAATAATTCCCACCAGTTTGTATCGGCAGATTTTGTGATCGCATAAATATTAGACTCTGTTAAAGAGTATAAGCTTTCATCAACGGATGCTGCTCCACTAGGGAATACATAGTTAGGAATAGAAATCTGAGGGTTTTCAGGAGTTCCACTAAAGCCATACTGACCATGCGAAGGAGTTTTTCCTGCATAGTAATCTGCTAAATAAAGGTATTCTCCTAAACCTCTTGCATCAAGAGCGTCCACATCGTTAGCAGCAGTTTGCCATCCGAAGAAAGAGCTGTAGCTAATTTTTCCTTCACCTACTTTACCTCTTTTAGTGGTAATGATAATTACCCCATTCGCTGCACGAGATCCGTAGATCGAAGCTGCTGAGGCGTCTTTCAAGATTTGAAAAGACTCAATGTCCTGTGGGTTTAAGTTTCCTTGAGATTCTGTAGGGACTCCGTCAATGACGTAAAGCGGATTGTTATTCCCTGTAGTACCAAAACCACGAATACGCACAGTAGCTTCCCCTCCAGGAGTTGCATCACTTACAACAGAGATCCCTGAAGCTCTACCTTGCATTTGTTGTGCAAAAGTAGTGGCAGGTACAGAAGTTAATTCTTCTGCATCAATAGTAGATACAGCTCCTGTAATGTCTCTTTTGGATTGTGTTCCGTAACCTGTGGTTACAATTACTTCTTCAAGAAGATTGCCTAAAGCAAGCGTAATTGTAATTTGATCACCGTCTACAGGAACCTGTTGAGTAGTGTACCCTACAAACGAAACCTCAAGGATAGCACCCTGAGCAGCTTCAATAGTAAAGTTACCATCAAAATCAGTTGTAGCAAAATCATTGGTTCCTTGAACCAAAACAGTGGCACCAGGTAATGGGCCATCATCACTGGTAACAGTACCAGAAATGTTTTGTGCATAAATTCCAGTTGTGAGGAGTAAAGTCACCACAAAAAGAAATCGCTTGAATAACATGTTTTTCATTTTTTAATAGTTTAAATAATAGTTTATGATGTCATTTAATGATAAACAACTCACAATAATAGTGAATAATTTATTTTAAACCTTAAATTTTTGTTAATAAATTAATAATCTCGTCAATTTTCTCTGTTTGTTTAACGTTGAAATAACATAAATCGGTTAACCTATGTTGAGTATATAATGTATACTTCGAGTTTGAAAGCACCTTTAATAGAAAATAAAAAAGTGTAATTTACTTTTCCGGGTAGATTCCAATAAAGTGATTTCGAATACTTATTGGAGTAAGATCTTTGAGGTCAAGATCAACCTTCATTGCTTGGCTATCTACAAATGGCATGTGACAACTGGTACAATCCTCAAAATCAGCATCTGCTAAAGACAATGTTTTTTGAGTATGATTTTGAGTTTGATGACAACTGATGCATTTCAAACTAAAATTTTGATAATCTCCTCTTTCTTGAGCATGCGGATCGTGACAGGTCGCACAATCCATATTATCTGACATTTTAAAACATTTAGAGTCCATTAATAGTTTTATTTGATTGGCATGAATTTCTGGATCTTGTTTTTTGGAGGAGTTTCCATTACTTTTTACCAAAAAATCATCTAGATCATTTCCAACCTGGTAAGAGAAGCTAGGAACAAACTTTCTTTCTTCTGTGTCCCATGCGGGTTGACGAAATCCAGAGTGACACAAAGCACAAGCATCGATGCGCTGTTTTTGTGTTAATTCACTGTACTTTAAAATGTGTTGCGCTACTTTTACTTCAGGATTTTTTTTATGAAAGAGCACGTGTTCTTTTACTTCGCCATGACATCTTTGACAATCTATTCCAAGCAAAACATCTTCTTTGATGTATTGATTAGTAAATCTATTCAGGTTTGCTTTAATAGAAGGTGCATAGCTACTGTGGCATTCCATGCATCGGGGCACTACTGCTCTAGTGTTGTTTATTTGAGAGGCGAAGCCTGGACTGTTTATCCATCCCTCCATAGCACCAATAATAGAGCCTTGATTTTGAAATAAACCATCATCTTTCCAATACAAAAAAGATTGCCCTCTAAACCCTGAACCAATTGTTATTTCCATCGGACTTTGAATAACTGGTGATTGATTTCCTCGAGAATAAAAATCTTGATAAATAAAATCTCCTTCATTACGAATTACGATGGTAGTACCATCATCTAATCGAATTTCGTTGGGGTGGGTTTTTAGTATTTCTTCAAAAGTGGTTGCCTCCGTTTTAAATGACGTATTGTAATGAGAGGTTTGCATGTGGGATTCAACTATATCTTGGTGGCATGCCATACATTCTTGCATGCTTATGAATTCCATTCCATTAAAATGAGTTGCAATAGGCTCTATCTCAATAAATTCAGTGTCAAAAGAATTACAAGAGACCAACACGTTTAAAAATGCTAAATACAATAAAATATAGACAGAGTATTTTTTATAAAAAATGTAGATGCAGTTAATGATAAATTTTAATTTAAATCGTTTGTTGTCTTTCGACAAAATTATTTTAAAAATATAGTAGATAAATTTAACAAATTATATGGAATTACATCGTATTGGAAAAACAACTATTAAATGGAAATACGTTTGAGAACGGATAATTAATATTTAACCGATATTGATGTACGTCCAATACATCAAAAGGAATTGAATTGGAATACGAAGCCATAAAATCCAAGTCGGTATTCCTAACTGATTCCCAGGGAAAAGCATATTGATATGAACTACTAAAAAAACGACTAACATTAAGATAATCGAAATCAAAGCACTATTTCTTGTTGATTGAAAAAGAACGCCAAAACCTAATAAAATTTCTAAAAGCCCACTCATATATATAAGGAGTACATGTTTTGGCAAAAATTTTGGCATCATGGGTTTATAAAAGTCCGTGTGAGTAAAATGAAATATCCCCAAAAAAATATAGATACTACCCATTAAATATATTTGAAAGAGATTCATTTTAAAGTACTTAGAATTTATTATGTACATAAAAAAACCCCTGATTAAGTATACAATAATCAAGGGTTAAATAGAGTTAAAAGTGGTACCTCCAGTACCAATACCATGTTATTAAATATTGATATACAGTTATTTATAATATATAATAGTGCCCTCGGGTACTAAATTAAGTACCTCTAGGGTACTATCCAAATCTTATGGGTACTAAACTTAGGGTACTGACAACTTCTGTTAGATCTGGCAGAAGTTATTTTCATCTTTTTCTCTCATTTTCTTTATGTTTCCTAAAGTTTCTAATACTTATAGATAGAACTAATTGTTCTACTGAGTTGTAGATTACTCTAAGAAATACTTAATCTATCAAGATACTTCACCTGACACCTGAAGGAAGTACCCAATATTGACCAACACTCACCGAAAGTTAAAACCAGTCATTAGTGTTCTGAAAGGAATAAAATAAAGGCCTGGACTCGTAAAAATACATATAGACTGTATTTTTAATTTATCCTAACTTTGTAAAAATTAAGATTTTATGAACGTTAAGAAGTGGGGGATAATACTATTTGTTCTGTGTATATATTCTTGCCAGAATAAAAACAAACAACTCGAATCAGTTTTAACATCAAAAAACCCGATAGTAGATGGATGGTATGCTGATCCTGAAGGAATTGTCTTTGGAAATCAATACTGGATATTTCCTACTTTTTCCGCTAAATATGAAAATCAAGTGTTTTTGGATGCATTTTCATCAAAAGATTTGGTGCATTGGAAAAAACACAACCGTGTTTTAGACACTTCTTTGATCAAATGGGCTAAAGAAGCAATGTGGGCACCATCGATTATTGAAAAAAACCAACAATATTACTTGTTTTTTTCTGCGAATGATCTTCAAAGACCTGGTGGACCCTACTGGGACGACAAAGATTTAAATAATCACCGTGGAGGAATTGGTGTAGCTGTTGCGGAAGCACCAGAGGGACCATACAAAGATCATCTTGGAGTACCCCTTATCGGTGAATTTCACAATGACGCACAACCTATAGATCAATTTGTGTTTAAAGATATTGACGGGACTTATTATATGTTTTATGGGGGCTGGAGGCATTGTAATATCTCAATCTTAAACGATGATTTTACAGGTTTTGTTCCTTGGAGTGACAATAAGTTATTTAAAGAAATTACTCCAGAGGGTTACGTCGAGGGACCTTTCGTCTTCAGAAGAAAAAACAACTATTATTTCATGTGGTCCGAGGGAAGTTGGGGAAACGACACCTACAAAGTAGCCTATGCGATGTCCGACAAGGTAACCGGCCCTTATAAGCGAATAGGTACCATTTTAGAATCCGATAAAAACATTGCGACTGGAGCTGGTCATAATTCTGTAATTAATACCCCAAATACAGATCAGTGGTATATGGTTTATCATAGACGACCCATTCCCAATAAAGGACGTGACCATCGAGTAATATCTATTGATAAACT
>Ga0102957_1000183_pt1 | contig 17991 bp, 25 predicted proteins | sample SalPon2_A_H2O_MG_2_FD_84517 | JGI IMG/M metagenome (GOLD analysis project Ga0102957, IMG submission 84517) | Salt pond water microbial communities from South San Francisco under conditions of wetland restoration - Salt Pond MetaG SF2_A_H2O_MG | ecosystem: Environmental > Aquatic > Non-marine... | reverse complement strand
GGTAAATTTAATTTAATGTACATATTCGAAAGAAGATCTCCCATATCTTGTGGTCTAAATGTAACTTTTATACTTTGACCGAAAGGCCATCCATCTGGGGCACTTGAAGGTTTATTCACATTAAAACTTCTATGAAATTTTCTAAAATTAGAGTGTCGTTTTGGTTCGTAGTTAAAGAGTGAATCTCCACCCAAAAGATACGTGTCCTGACCACCTATGGCTGCCAGACAAAGTGCGGCACCGGTATCTGGACCAGATCTATCGCACATACTACTTATTGCTTATATATTTTTAAATCCATTTTCCACATGGATATGTGACTCGTGGCAGCCAATTTTTCAAGTTCACGTTCAATGGCTTCGGTCTCTTCATTGAGTGTTTGTACAGCTTCTTTCGTGTACTGGTACGTCTTAATGTTGAGTAAATAATCATATGAACCATCAACTGTATCATACGACTTTGAAATCTCATTCTCGAGTTCACTCTTTTTTCTTTTGAATACGATAATGCGCTCGTTAATGACTGCGTCTACAAATCGAGACATGTTTTTTAGTTTAGTTGATTTTTCTGTGAGAACTTGGAGAAGGTGTGCTTTTCTTTTCTTGTACGCATCGATTCTGATTTCTACAAAATCTTCCAAAATTTCTTCGGGACTCGCATACTTTTTGATACCCTTTGTCGGGTGGAACAAATGCATGTTACTCACGTGAAACGATTTTTGAAGCTTGAAATCCTTGACAAGATTCTTGCCATTGTATCCAGTGATAGTGAAATCCACGTCTTCTGTCGTACTGTTGTTTACAAAACCTGAGATGACTTTCTTTTCTGCGAGACCATCGAGGTATTCCTTATAGTCTTGTGTCCATCGCCCTGGTGGAAGTTCTGTAATTTTAATGTTTGTTCCAGAACTGTTGCTCGTCCATACACCCTCTGTAATCCAGAGACCTTCCTCATTTTTGAATACACGACCCTTGAACTTGTCAAACCACGGTTTCATTTCTTTGAGTGTTTCGCCGTAAATAGCTCGTTCTATGTTTTCACAGATATCCTTTGGGTTGAATGGTGGTACATAACAACTAAACCCCGTTCCGATGCCTTCGGTACCATTGATGAGTACTGTCGGTAACACTGGCACGTAATATTCTGGTTCAATGAGTCTACCATCATCATCGAGATACTTGAGTACCGCGTCATCTCTGGCATCAAAAAGTTTCCTCGCGTCCTTTGTGAGTTTTGTGAAAATGTACCTCGTTTGGCTTGCATCCTTACCACCCATGAGTCTCGTACCGAACTGACCACATGGCTCAAGAAGGTTGATGTTGTTCGAACCCGTAAAATTGTGTGCTAATTTTACGATTGTATCCGCGAGAGACACTTCTCCGTGATGGTACGCCGATGTTTCTGCAACGTATGCAGCTAACTGTGCCACTTTCATTTCATTCGTCAGATTCTTCTTGAAACATGAATACATCACTTTTCTTTGTGAAGGCTTGAGACCATCACACATGTGTGCAATGGAACGTTTCAAATCTGCGAGACTGAAATTTACCAGATCTTTGTGAATGAATTCTGTGATGTTGATTCGTTCGACATTTCCATATGGAATTTCGAGTTCAGAACTTTCCTTTTCTGTGCTCTCCAAAAGCCATGTTTTACGAGAATCAGCCTTAGTTTTATCGAATGCGAGAACGACAGATTCGTCTGTCTTCTCGTCTGTGTCAAATTTGACCGTGAGCTTTTCGATATTCTTGAAATATTCCCTCGCTTCCGCTGACGTAGACGTACCGAGACCCTTGTAGTATTTGATCTTCCATCCCGGTTTTCCATTTCCGTACCACATTCTAAACATAGAATCGGTGTAGAATGACATAGTCTGCGAACCTTTGGTCGCCTTAATAATAGGTGTGACCATGCTCACTACAAAATTTAGGTCGAGTAAACTCGGCCAAAAGTAATGAATCATATTGAGTACTAGACCTTTGATATGACTCCCATCCGTATCGGCATCCGTCATGATCATGAGACGACCGTACCGGAGTTCACTGAGGGTGGTATACACTTTACCTTGTTGCAAACCTAGAATCTTCTTGAGGTCACTAAACTCTTTATTCTCTGTGAGTTGTTTGACAGATGCATCTCTCACATTTTTGCACTTCCCGCGAAGTGGAAATACCCCATAATAATCGCGTCCAACGACCGAGAGTCCAGCGACTGCGAGTGATTTCGCTGAATCACCTTCTGTGACGATGAGTGTGCACTTCTCAGATTGCACAGTACCCGCCTTGTTTGCATCATCTAACTTTGGAATGCCAGTAATTTTAGACTTCCTCGCGCCATCAGACTTTTGAAGCTCTTTCATCTCTTTGAATTTAGAGAGTGCCATGAGTTCTGATTGCACATTCGTCTTGAGAATGTCCTTGATGAGTTTCTTTGTTGGTTCGAATTTGCTCCCAAATTCTTGTGGTTTAAGTGTGCACTCGGACTTAACCTGACTACTGAATGTTGGGTTCACAAGTGTTGATTTCACAAACACCATAAACGCATTCTTGACTTGTTGTGGTTTGAGTTTGATTTTCTTTGCCATTTCATCGATGATATTCGACGCGAGAATTCCAGCCACGTGGTCTACATGACTTCCACCTTTGGTCGTACAAATACCATTAACGAAAGAGACTTGTTCGAATCCATCTTCCGAAGGTGCAACACATACCGACCATCTATCCGATGTAAACATACAAACTTCGTCGGATTTTGTGTGCATTTTTGCATACTCATTAAATGCAGTCTTTTGGAGCGCTTCTCCTTGAAACTTGACTTTGCAATTCGGTGTGGTACAGATGCTTGCGTCATAGACACGCTTCTCGAAAATCTTGAATATGTAATCATCCATGGCTTTCATACCAAACCTAGACCAATCGGGTGTAAACGTCACACATACACTCGAGGTCGCTCCCGAATAGCTACGCATCTTCGGCTTTCCACACGTTTTCATATTGTCCGCCCACTCTTGTGTGTATGTCGTCTTGTTTTCCGAATCCTTGATTTTGATAGAGAATTTGCTCGAGTATACGTTCGTGAGCTTTGCACCGTATCCATTTCTACCACCGACAACGCGTTGTTGCGAATCATCATAGTTCGTACTCGTGAGAAGATGTCCGAACGTGAGTTCTGGATTCCAAATCTTTTCTTTTTCGTGTTCCTTGACCGCGATACCACCGAGGGGACCATTATTCTCGATACTTATTTCACCTTTTTCTTTGTCTACGTTGACGGAGATGGACGTTACCTGTTTCGGGTAGAGTGAATTACGGTCGATGGCGTTAACAAGAATTTCATCAAAAATCTTGAGAAGCGCTGGCGCGTAGATGATTGTTTTCTTTTCGAAACCGTCACCTTCCTTGACCCAATATTCTTCACCAACGCGAGCAACAGGACCAACATACGAGTCGGGTCTTTTTAAGATATGTTCCACGTGGGTAAGCTTTTGGATGCTTTCACTCATTTTTTTACTTGATTTTTAATAAACGAGGCTTCCACTTAAGCTATTTTTAAAAACAAAGGTAGGGGTATTTGATTATATCATTGTGCGGTAATAACCATGTAAATTTATATATTAATTTATATCATGAACATACATGAAATAAAAAATTTTGTGTCGGATAATGTGTGTGACCTTATTGTAAGTGAGATACCAATTACACCCACCATACCCCTGGATAAAGTATTTCCATTTTATGCTGGTAGAAATAGATATATGGATGACTTTCCATCGAAGAATGTATTAAAGGACATTTTAGATAAAATTACAAATAAATCATCGGAAATATTTAAACATAAATTGGGGGTCACTTACGGTGACGTGGTGACGTGGTATCGCGGTCAATCAATGGAACCACATTGTGATACACGAAGTCTTATTACTGGATTTCCTTCTCGCGGTTGTGAAAACAGGGACTATACCGCTATATTGTATCTTAACGATGACTTCGACGGTGGTAAACTATATTTCCCTGAGTTACTTGTGAGTATTAATCCAGAAAAGGGAAAACTCGTTTTATTCCCATCTAATATAGATTATGTGCATGGTATAAGCATAATATCACGTGGTATTAGGTATTCAATTCCGATATGGTTTCATATAATAAAAAATACCTAAGTCACCTCAATCCAATCTTATAATTATACTATTCTGAAGATGTCCTACGAACAGTGCCTCACTGATGCTATGCGCATGTACCGTGTGGATTCGCCAACCGATAGATGCAAGAAACTTGCACACGCAACATGGAAGATGAAACAAAAATACGCACAAATCCGAAAAGAAAAGGAAAGTAAAGTTATTCGGTTTTTAGACAAAGCACCCGAACAGGTCGTAGAAAAAAGGCGTACGTTACAGATTTGCCAGGCAGTGACATTATCTGGCAAATCGTGTGGGTTTAGGGCTACGTGTGGTGAATTCTGTAAGAAACATCAACCAAAGTTAAAATATTAGTGTATTGTAAATGTTAGATCAGGAAACATTGAGACCAGTTATAATTGCCATGTCCCTCTACGTCGCGATTGCAAAAATTGTCCCCGAAAATGTGAAGAAGCCCACGAACATTGGTTTTATAGATGATATCGTCGCCATGCTCATCGCCCAAAAGGGTGCCATCGCTTCAGGCGCCATTCTCACGGGTCTCATTGTATTCATTACCAATTACATCATCGATGAATTGTTGTGATACATGTTCTTTCCCAACCATCAACTTCGTGTGTGAGTGATCCATGTATCTCAGTCGTTTTTCATACGCATCATTCATGAATTCCAAGAGTTGTTCTTTGTTTGGTTTGCCCCACTGCATACCTTTCTTAAACAAGAAGTCATCATTCTGCAACTCTTGAAGTTCACAATCGATCGTGTACGGTGTTTTCACATACTCCGGTGCTCCCCCATAATTTGTGATGATGACCGGTTTGTCGCGCATCGCCGCTTCGACAGCACCCATACCCACACCTTCCGAACTCGAGAAGCTGACGTAACAGTCGGATAGTCGGTGTATTTTGTCCATTTCGTCATCGGATACCAGACCATTTATGACTTCTACGTTTGGTAGTTTGATTTGGATAGGCTTGTTACACGTAGCTTTAATAATGAGTTTTGTATCTGGTTTATTCAACCGGATAAATGACTCAAGAATATCTTTAAAATTTTTACGTTGATCCATGATATTCCCTATGTGATAAAATGTATATGTGTCTTGGTGTGGTATATGGGCTCGAATGACATAAAATTCAGTGTCTGGGAATTGCCTCGAGAATACCTTTTTGCAAAACTCACTCGGAACTGCGATTCGTTCAAAAAACGAAAACAGTTTACCGTAATCTTCGTGTACGGTCTCCGTTTCACAGACGGTCATACAGTGTAGATGTTTGATCTTATGTTTGAGTTCTGGTATTTTTTGAAACCAATACTCGATAGGTAAGGCGAATATGAATGCTCTTTCACACACGGGTATCTCATTTTGAATTTCAATATACTTCCAATCTGGGAAAAGTTCAGTGTATTTTTTGGCATGTTGTCCTATTCCACTCAGAAGACTTGGTCCTATGACGAGCATTACATTTAAAGATAATATTTCCTTTATGTATATTACAATGGAATCTCTCAGGCAAGAAATCCGTGATGAAATGAAGTCTCTTCGCATCAATAAAACGCACGTCTATGACATATTGTTGCGTTTGATCGATGAAATTGATGGGGACAAACCAGTGTCCACGCCAGTTGTGAAGACCGAACCAGTTACCCCAACCCCAACTCCAACCCCAGAACCCGTAACTCCAGCCCCTGAACCGGAACCAGAAACACCAAAGGTGGTCAAAAAAGTGATTCGACGGGTTAAAAAGAAGGTTGAGGCATAGGCGCCGGTTTAGGCATTATGTAGTAAACACCTCCTAATATTAAAACTATCATTATAACGAGATAGCTAAATGGGTATTTCTTTGTTTCCTTTCTAGCTTTCTCTAATTGTTCGGCATCTGGTAATTTCTTTACGTTATGGTTAAGGTCATCTATTTTAGACATTAATCGATCGAGTGCTTCCAAAATTTGAACCTCTTTATTTCGTGGTTTTTCCTTCACGTCTATGGTTGTTATTTCTATTATCATATAGAACGACACACTTGGTTTTAATAGTTCGTAGTCACCATCACCCTGAGACTCATAAAGTTTAAAATGTGTTTTTTGTATTGATATAGGATTAAACAACGCCGTCTCTCTGTGAAATGACTTCCATTGTTTGTCTCTTATGATAAATGTGTTACTTCCAGAAAAGCTTCTCTCAAGTGGTATTCGTGCGAGTATTTCGCCATTTCTTTCATCCAGTATCTGTGCCCGTTTTGGTATATCTTCGCATACTATATCTATGTACTTAGAAACATTGGTAGTTCCAGTGCCATCACTTTCACCGACTTGAGTCACATAAAAATCTACAACTTTAAATCCAATCACCTTTGTCATGTCTTCCATATGCACGTTTGAATCGAGTGAAAAGTCGATCGTAAATGTGTTATTTGAACCACTCACAAATTCTGAATCTACTGTCACGTACTGAACTTTCTTTGGAACTTCGTGTAGGTTCATCTTGTAGTTAAGTTAGATAAAAAAAGAGGGGTATAAACACATATATGTGGTGGCTTTATCCCCGTGCATTTTGTTATTCTTTAAAGACGACTTGCATTTACAAATTTGTAAAAGCTTCTATAGTGTTTATTGCACACGTGCCCGAATACATCGAATATTCAATTGACGACTTTCGTTGGTCTAAACTTACCGAATACCCCCGACAGTTTTTGCGTACGGTTCAATCCGAAAAAAAGAAACTTGAAGAAGAACATCTCAGTAAAAATAAAGAAGAATGAGTTTATACAATTTATTTTTTAACTTTTTTGCGCCTAAGTCTATGAGAGACGATCTAAAATGTAAAATTGATAAAGGTGACTACGAAGTAGTCGTCGCTTTTAACGAAGTAGGTGAAGAAGTTATTCTTGAATTTCCCAAGGCTTATAAAGGAATTGTGAGTGTATAATGCAAAATGGTTGCACGACCAGTGACTTCCGCCTCGCTTTCTGTCAAGCCACGAACACTCTCTGTACAGACGTCCAAATCACGATATGGAAAAACCTCATCGAAAACAATTCGAAACATTCGTGCCCGGGTGCACCAAGAAAATCATATTTACGAGATGGCATTAAGTGATTTAAATGTGATTCTTCGAACTCTTCGTGTGAATCAAATTTTTGGGGAACAAAAATCAAGTTTGTATGATCCCGCAATCGATATAATTCGAGCAAAGATGGATGAAGTTAAACATGAACAGTCTCTCGAATATATGGAACAGTATATTTCGTGCTGTAGTGAAATCGAAAGATACAAAGAAATCGAGGCAAGAAATACTGAAAAGGAAAAATTTTACTCTAAATTCGAATTATGGGAACCGACTATCAAGCATCCGGAATATTGTTCGGTAGATAAAGTTCTCGAAGCACAAGTTCGACTTCACGAAATTTCACAGAGATGCGAAGATTTTAAGAAGAGGGAACGCACTTTTAAGATTAAAACGTTTGGCAAACGTCTTGCACCAAGAATAGACTTTTAATAACACACTTAAACAAATCAAACGCAGATGATATAGAAAATGAGTATGAATACTGAACTCGTGAAACATTGTACATCCCTTCGTAGGTTGTCTTATTTAGATGACCTCATGACGAGGATGATCGGTGTGGATACAGAGGTTTGGGCTCTCCGAGCCGATAACTTCCCATCGAAATATATTCCGGAAAATAGCAGAGATTACTTGTGTTACATTGGCATCAGTTCGGAAAAACTGAATGCTGATTATGGACAAGTACACTTTTTAACTTTTGGACACGAAAATTTTAATGGTAATGGTTCCGTATGCAACGATGGTTTATTGGAACACATGTATGACATTTACTGTGAAACGATTCAAAGTCAAATGGATTCCGAGAAAGAAGTTTATTTGTACCCGGCAGAAATCGATCATAAATCTCTTGCATATTGGTCTGATATCGCAACAAATACATGGGGTATTAAGGATAAATCTGAGATGAGAGAATTTATTCAATATAATCAACTCGAAGAGTGGGTAGACTGGCGGGCACTCGAAGAATATTTACCAAAAGTTTATTACCCAAGTGAGAAAGAGTATGACACCGAGTCCGAGTCCGAGTCCGAGTCTGAGTCCGAGTCCGAGTCCGAGTCTGAGTCTGAGTCTGAGTCTGAGTCTGAGTCTGAGTCTGACTCCCTGTCGGAAGAAGGTGAAATCAAGGATTATGACCACCCCCCACAAAAGCGTCGAAAACTCTGCATCAGCAGTGATGACGAGACCTAAATGTCAATATCCGGGGTGTTGGCATAAATCATCTAAATATGGCTGCTGTAAGGCACATGTAGATGAAGGTTTAGCTACGGAAGTTCTTTTAGAACTCAAAAACACTCTAAAAAATAATTAGTCCACGGTACTTTTAGACATTTAATAAATATTTACAATATCTTTCATTCATGTTTCCAAATGGCGAATACTCAAACGCAAGGTGTACGAGTGCCCCGACCAATACGAGGGCTCCTGGACCTTTGACTTTCATAGAAACACCTGTATATATTAATAGTGTAAGTAGACCTATCAATACGGCTTCAAATAATACAGTCGTAAATGGACGTGATATCATTAAAATTAATGAGAAAAAAATTCCTAAGTCATTTGAACTCCAATAAAATATCAATCACAAAAATGGCTGACATCGTGCATCTCACTGATCTCGTTAAATCTCTCATCGATGAAGTGAAGACACTTCGTGTAGAGAATAAACAACTGTATGAAGAAGTGAAGGCTATCAGAGAAGAAATAAAACCGAAGAGACGTAGTGTAACTATCGAGAAGGTACAATGTGCTGCAATCGCTGCATCTAGTGGAAATAGGTGTAAGTGTCGGGTAAAGGAGGGTAAGACTGTGTGTGAAAAACACGACAAACCTCCACCGTCAACAAGTGACGTTCAACCACCAAAAAAAATCCCAAAGGTTAAGAAAGTGACAAAAAAAGCAAAAAGACCAACACCCATGCATAATCACCCGATTGGTGAACCACCAAGTGAAGGTGTCACATGTGAACTATGCGAAGCACATGGTGACATTTTTGACCCGGGTGTAGCCGATACAGAATTTGAAGTTGTACCAGAAAATGGATTGAGTATAGAAGAACGTTTACGTAATATGCTAGAGAATGAAGATGATTAGCCGAAGGTATATAAAAAATAAATTTGTAATCATAAAAAATGAGTGATCCGATTCGAGTCATCATGTCCCTCGTCGACGAACATAAAACCGAACTCCCAGAAAATGTTTATTTAGAAATATGCGATAATCTCAAAAGACTCTATGCATCGGGTGATACAGTGAGAGACAATTACATACTTAATTTAACAAACGATTACCTGTATCTCATGGAACAAAATGAAACTCTGCGAAAAGAGATTACACAAATGAAACGAGACCTCGTTCGTACTAGAATGGAACGTTTCGAAAATGTATCTACTCCTATATCAAATACACGAACATTTCTCGAAAACTTAGTGGGTTCATCTTCAAATACAGTTTCGAATTCTGTAGAAGATGTACCTCTGCCACCTCTTAGGATTAGGTTTTAAATGACCATCGTCTTTTCATGTCCCACGCGTAATGTAGTATTTATAATGACATCATATCCAACATCTTTCACATTTTTACAAAACGAGACGTCTTCGGAAGACATTTCCTTGATTATTTTTCCATCTGGCATCTCGAATGTCTGGAGTTCTCTATAAAAATATGGATATGACATATTTTCAAGAACTTCGCGTCGCACAGCCATAAATCCCATACCATTATACGCGACTTTCATGTGTTTGGGTGCACCCTCAAGGTCTTCCACGCGCAAAAATTTAAAATACCCATTCTTTTTGAAGAAATCTGCGTTCCACGTTTTAACGGCTGTGTAATGTCTCATGTCGATCATTCGGTAAATTCCTGACACAATGGGGTGTTTATCTGTGTCTTCTATGAGTTCTTCGAGTTGTTCGGGTAAAAAGAATATATCACTGTCTATCGTGACCCATACGTCATAGTCTACTTCACCGTTAAATGGTTTTTGATCGATACCCCGAAGTGTATCTAAACCAAGTGTTTTCATTCTAGAAAATGGTACAAAACTACTATAATCATTCACCATCATCACTTTGTACCCTTTATTTTGGAGATACATGAGTGCATTTGTCCAGTTTCTCAAGAATGCACCTGAGAATGTATCTCCTGGGAGAGCTACTATAACTGTCTTCATTAAATAAAAGTATATAAAAGTCTTTAATAATGTTAAGATGTATCGTCTAGTCCAAATATTTTACTTTGAAATGAGAAGACAATTGGCACACACGATGATAACAGAAGGTGTGGGTAAAATTATAAAAAATATATATAAAATATTCACGTGTAATAATGGTAAGAAAAAATGAGAAGGCGTTCCTCTAGAAAAAATGACCCAGACTATGTCGTTGATGAATCTGATGATGATGAACTCGAAGACTATTACAAACTACCACCTAAACCGTACGTAGGAAATGGTTTCAAGATTACATTTGATAGTCGCGAAGAGAAGCATAGATTCATGAAGAAAGTTGGAATTAAATACTTGAGTAAACTTTAGCTATAATACCCAAGTATCTTTTCGTAATATATATATTGTTTTGGAACGTCTTTTAATTCTAAATTTAATAATTTATTATTTTGAGCTATAATTTTTGGAACTAGTTTTTTCTTTGGATCTGGTTGTATGAATTTAAATTTAATGGTATCTATGTTGTATCCGTCGCGTTTCATCCATTTTTTAGTTTCATTTATACCATGTTTGATATCATCTTTTTGTTTTAATCCTTTATTTTTTATAGATTCCATTGTACCTTGAAAGTCATTTATTAAATCTTCATAACGAATGATTATATAATTTTTGACTAGTTTTGGTAGAACTTCGAACATCCATTTTATTTTTTCGTGTCTGAGCTCAAAAATATTATTGTATTTTAGACCGGTGCGAGGATTGACTTCTTTCTCTGTTAAAAACCCATATCGAGGTTTTGTTTCACAATAAACATAACTACATGATTCAACTTTTCCATATAAAAATGATTCCTGTGATTTAATCATTGAATTATACAAACATCTAGGCGTTTTATATAATGATTTTAACCAATTTATAGGATCTCTTACTATACATATAAAGAGTGTGTTATCTGTATCTGAAAAATCTGAATTATAACCGAACCAATGTTTATGTCCATATTTTTTAAATTTTTTATCTGTGACACACGTTATTTCGGAAAATACATTTATTGCATCAAAATTTTCGTTTAAACTGTAATCGAGAATATTAGTTCCACTTGACCTTTCACCATAAATCTGGTAATGAGTCAGTGTCATTTAGATATAATATGAAATATACTTTAAATAATTAAACAGTGAACATTGGTGGTGGAACATACATTTCTATTTTCTGTGTAAACGCTAAAACGAGGGCTCCGATGACAGCCACCAGTATTGGTGCTATATCCCATTTTGGTTTACTTTTTCTTCCCCACGTCACAGTGAAAAATACACCCAGGAATACGGCGACCGAACGAAGAAACGCTTCGAGATAAATGTTCATTTTAATATAAATTCATATTTTTATTTTGCCTAAGTCGATTATTTGTATTTCAAAAATACAAATGACCCACCTCACATTCGACGAGTGTAGATGTCGTGCTGACGATGCTCTATCTACACTCGGAGGATATTCAATCACGAAGGAAGACCTACAAAGATGTTTGAAAGACTGGTACGATCGCGGAAATAATTACTGTCTGGTTAGGAAAGATGTTAGACACGCATATCGGCGGATGCCTAAAAAACCATGGGCTACTAAGGAATGGGTGGCTACCAGAGATATAAAGTTGTATAGATTCGTGATGGATAAGTTCTCAAAATTATTTTGGGAAAAGGTTTGGGGCTACAAAAATTTACTGATTCCAAGTTCACCCAAATTCAAGTGTATCCAGGATATAGATGAAACTTTGTGTGCTGAAAAATTCTACACGATGTGTCGTCGTGAAATAGATCAAATCTTCTTGCTTGGAGCTTAGAAAAATTAGCTACGGTGTTAGTAAGATGAATCTACCCGATTATATTCGAAAGAAAATGACACTGTATGAATATATAAAATTTTGGTATATACAAAAAAGAACTATCAAAACTATGAAAAAGATGGATCATCACATATACAATGCTAAAAAGTATGAAGATCTTATGTATAAATCGGACGACTATGTTGTTAAATACACAAATAAAATGTGTATTAAGTATGCATAAACACTAATTAATTTCCATATACAAAATGATTCGGTCTTCTTCAGACAGGTTTTCCGCCCAATGAGGCATGCGAGCGTCTAGAATAATATGTTTCCCATTTTCTTCTATAGCGTCTCCTGTTTTGGAGTGATGCAAAATACAATACCCAAATGGTACGTCTATACCTAAATGGTACGTAAACTTGTAATTAGAACCAACGTCATCGGTGTGTAATTTGAGCTTAACACCTCCTTTCATGAGTGAAAATCCAGCAACTTTTATGCCTTCAATCGAAGACAGGAGTGCGCGTGTCTTCGGACATAATTCACAGTTTCCAACTACTGGATGTCCATCCCATATAAGCGGCCAACTGATCCATTCTTCCGCGACGTGGTCTTGACCACCCTTAAGCCAGCCGTGTTTACCAGAGGCGTACATGGTCACGACCTCTTTTAAGTGTTCAGAACCAACCCACTCTCCTTCTTTTCTCGGCGTTTCAGAAATGAATTCACGAGGAAGTGTTCGAACCTCCTCGCGAATCGTTTTGTAGTGTTCTTTTAACTCTTTGAGCAGCATCTTGTGTATATGTCATCCCATTTTTTTATATGCTTACAATAAATGACACTTAAAAATCAAATCATAAACGATAAACTTATGAAGCAATTGAATAAGGAAATTAAAACTGCGAAGAAAGAACTTGACTTTATCATGAAGAGTATAAAATCGATGACCATAAAGACGCGCTCCAGAACCGCAAAGAAGAAGTAAATGGATTCTTTGTTATGTAAACCGATAATACTTACATTTCCATCAACACAATCAAATGATGTTATGATGATGGACGTGAACTTAAAGTTGTACCATCAATAGTAGTGAACTAAAGAAATGAGTCGATATGCATGCATGTAAGTATGAATGATGATCTCAGAAAAGTGATGTCTATCATAGACAAGAACTCAGATAAGTTATCGGAAGGTGATTATCTTGAGTTATGTAATACTATGCGTGATATGTATAGGGCGGATAGTCCTGAATCACCGAGATTAGCTAGGAGTGTTTTTGAAGAAGGTATATCTCTAGAAGATTTGTATCTCACTGAAGATGAAATATGTTATTTTTACGAACACTATGAACAACGTATGAGAACCATCGATATACGTCTCAAAACAGCCGAGTTAACAATGATTAATAAAATCATAAGAGAATCCGCACCTATTAGACGAGTTACAAAAAAGGTGAAAACTCAAGTGGTCGATCATTTCTGTAAATTAAATAAAATGAATCTTCCCGAAAACAGTATAGAATGCTTTAATACACATACAAATGCGTGGGCAGAAATCGAAAACTTGTGTCCAGGGTATGTATCTACCGAAAATAAATTTAATGAATTTATTATACGTGACCTGAACACAAGAGCTCGTGAACTCAAAGGTGAGATAGAGTTAATAGGCGATGGTTTTATTTAGATTTGTAATTTTGACATCTTTTGTGTGAGTGATTTTACTGGAGAATTATTTAACTTTTGTTTTTTCCGAGATGTTTCATCGGGTAATCTTTTTCTTTTTTTACTCGGTTCTATTTTTGCCTTCTTTTTATCAGTTGATTTGGTCGTGGATGCAGGTCTTTTTTTAGATTTTCGCATAGCTTCTTTTTTTCTTTCTGTGAGCGTTTTGATTTGTGCACTCGTTCTTTTTGCGTATTTGGTCGTTAAACCAGAAACTTCATTTGGTGGCACGTTCTTAACACCTCTACACGATGCTATAATATAAACCGCCTCTTCGTTTGGATTTTCATTTAAGAAAGTAGACACTCTTTTTTTAGGTGGTGTGTTTGGTGTGTCTATGTTCATCATCGAGTGAATATCCTTTCTCAATCCCTTTTTTAATAGGGGCTGTGGTAATTCGTATATTCCAGTCCATAAGTATTTATCGTGGAATGCTAAAATAGTATCTGGGAATTGTTCTGTTTGCTTCAAAACTGTGAATTTTTTTGGTAAATTAGAAAGAAGTTTTTTTACACTCGATTTGTCACCTAACATTTTTGCAAGAGCTTCTGCACCCGCGTAGGTTAATGTATCACCTAAATCTACTGGGAGTATTAACATTTTACCAGTGGGTACACTTCTTATAGATTGTGAGGGTGAATAATCTTTACCATGCGCAAGCACAAAGTATACAGGTATTTTACCTGCTGCTGCCTTTTCTAACAAAGACAAAGACATTCTTGAAATATGTACACAAAATAATTTATACCGGCCAATGTGGCATGTCTAAAACGGAGTAAACTATATTTGAAAATTTATTCATTTATGAACGTCTACCAAAAAAATATTAACTATATGTAAGATGTCAGAAGAAATATGCGCTGCTGATCCGAATGACACACGATGTTCATGTTACAATATCATTAACAGAGATTGTGACGCTAACCCAAACATACCAGGTTGCAAAGAAAATAATGAATGGAGGGATTCACTCGTGGGTGTGATCCCCGACAAAGAAGAATTCGCGGATCAAAAAGCACTCGCTATTCGAGAAATACAGTCCAGATATCATTGTCACAATAGAGCATGTAGTGAAGATAAATATTTACCACCCGAATATTACGATCTCATCGCAGTAGGTAGATGTGACTTTCAATTAAACATATGTGCATCGGATGTAAATGTGGGTGAAAGTATAAACTCCAAGTATTTCAGGGACTGTTCTATAAATGAAGTTGAATTCCAAGATTTAGATTCAGTATACGTACAAGATGTGAATGTACAATCGATTCTCGGTCTCAGAACCGGGGAAAATGCAGCACTTATCGCAGCCAAAAATAAAGAATTGCAATTACAATTGCGCGCCGAGGAAAGAGAAGCCGATGCGGAACGCCAAGCTGACATTGAAACTAAACAAACAGAACAATTGGAACGCATTGAAAATATTGAGGAGGAGTACGAACGAAAAAAAGAAAACAAAAGACGTCTCATGCTCATACTGCTGGCTATGGCACTACTGATAGTCATCGTAATTTTAAATGTTTAGTATTTATAAGATGTCAGAGTTGGTCGACGAAGCGTTCTGTGCTCAGGATGCAAACAAGAATGACGAGCGTTGTTCGTGTTACAATGTAATCATGCGAGACTGTGAATCTGAACGTAACATACCTGGATGTAAGGAATCGATGGACTATGTAGAAGAGACTTTATCTAATATACCAGAGACCAAGGGTCCACACAAAGCTGTGGCTCGATTAGAACTCATGCAACGACTTTACTGTCCAGGTCGAGTATGTGTTGGTACAAATAAATATAAACCACCTATCATGGATGATTTGAGGAAAACGTCTCCATGTGGTTTTAGTTTAGATATATGTGTTCAAAACACTGAAATTGATACCGCAGTTGACACTGAAGTATTTAGTGAATGTAAGATTAATGAAAATTTCATTGGTACAGATCCTTGGGAGCTTGAATTTGACGAAGACGAAAAGGAAGACATAGCACGTTTAGCTGGCGAAAGGGCGGAGCGCCTCGCTGTAAAAAAACTTGAAATAGAAGAAAAACAGCGTGCGCGCGAAGAACGTGAGAAACAAAACAAAACATACACATACGTGGGTATATTAATTTTTATACTATTGGTACTATTTTTGATACTTAAATAATTTCTCATTCAATATAAAGAGATGCCATGTCGGCGGTGAGACTGGTAATCATTCTCATTATATTGATAGGTCTTGGGTTTTTGGGTTTACAGATAACCGCAGATACACCAGATGATGATAAGATAGCTGTCGCTCTAGATGAAGTGACTAAAACTGCTATAGAGAAAGGTGAGTTTGTATCTCCGGAAGGTGTGACTTTTGTTGAATCTAAAGATTGTGAAGGTACCCAGTGGATCAAACAACAGAGTTGTTCTTTGAATGGTAAACCAATGGACGGTACAGATGGGAGTTGTGGTCCAGGTAAAGAGATATGGATCCTCGACCCAACACACTCGGATTTTAAGCCCTCGATTGGCGACGGAAAATGCGAACCGCAGGAGCGAGAGTGTAGTGTGGAGTGTCCCAAACCATGTGAAGGGGATACTTGGATAGATACAGGTAAGTGTGTTCGGAAGGAGTATGATACGAGTGGTAACATGATTGAGACTGTTTTAGATGGCACAGAGGGTAAATGTGGTGAGGGTATCACACAGCTCAATCTTGATACGAATGCACCAGATTATAAACCAGCTGTGGGTACAGGTTCGTGTCCAACATCAAAAGGTGGATATTGTAATGTCCCATGTCCGAAACCAGAACCCCCAAAGTGTAACAATTATACGGGTTGGGTTGAAAATACTGGACTTGGGTGCGTTGTCGCTGAGAATAGTCAAATAAAAGTTTCGTGTGGTAAAAAGGGTAAGAAGATGTTTTATAATATTGCAACAAATCCAAAAGAATGCCCGGAACTTGTAAAATGGGAAGATTGTACGGCCGATCCTTGTCCAGTAGACTGCGAAGGATCCTGGTCGGCGTGGAGTGCCCCTAAATCGGATGAACCATGTGGCGTACAACCATATAAAGAGCGTACATTCACTATAACTAAACAGGCGGCGCATGGTGGTAATGCGTGTGATTATCCACACGGCGACACTCAACGAATCAACTCTGGGACACCCAAACCATGTTGTGAACAAACCGGTGATTGGGCCATGGTAGGCTCATGTTTGGTTGATGGAACGGCCAAGTATACACAAACATACAAAGAGAACAAGCCGGGTGGATGCCCTTCATCCGCAAAGGCTAAGTTTTTGGCGTGTTGTTATCAAAAGAGGGATTGGAAGGACACAACCGGGTGTAGCTCAGTTGGTCGAAAAACTCAAGAGCAGACTACGGCTGGGAATTGTCCAGATAGTGTGAAAACAAGGCAGGTGGATTGTCCGTATGTGGGTCCTTGGGTACCAATTGGTGGATGTACACCCCAAGGTAAACAGTATTATAGAAGAGACGTTGTCAATAGTGGTGCGACCACGAGTAAAACAGAAGATTGTTGTTATACATCGGCATGGACCGCATGGGGCGCCTGTCAATCTAATGGTAGACAAACAGCTACACGCAGTGTTACTTCAGCATGTACGGGTGCAGATTCAGTAAGTTCAAAGGAACAAACATGTTGTTATGAGGGTAACGAGTGGAGGAACATTACATGTAACCCCAATAATAGCACGGTTCAACGTAAAACATTGGTGAACTGTTCAAAGCCCTATGTAGAAAGAACCACATCCGGTGGTTGTAATTATCAGAAATGTTCTGTTCAAACTTGGAAACATGGGGGTTGGCATGATTGGACCTGGACAATTCGCGATACCCTACCAAATGTGAGTAGCACTGGTTCCAGACATGATGAAATATCATCATATGCTAAATACGGTAACTGTAGGGCAACTGCGTATGAACATGCAAACTACGGTGGATGGGCGTATACGTTACAAGAGGGTCGTCATAATGTCCCTGGGTGGGTAAATGACCGGATAAGTTCAATAAAAATAGAACATCTACCATATAATCTCTAGATGTCGATAATTTTCTTATTCAATATAAAGAGATG